>Ga0325410_1004277_pt1 | contig 16021 bp, 9 predicted proteins | sample PopdelMetagenome_16_FD_206182 | JGI IMG/M metagenome (GOLD analysis project Ga0325410, IMG submission 206182) | Populus deltoides microbial communities from Bellville, Georgia, United States - Xylem-PdIQD-R3 | ecosystem: Host-associated > Plants > Phyllosphere > Stem > Wood/Secondary xylem...
ATATATTATTCAATTCTTAATTGAGTTCTAAAGCGAAAGCATCTATCAATCAGATCCCATATGTTTTAGAAGTCTCTCAACTAGTTTCTCTCATCCATTTTTGCTAATTCCTCCTTAATTTCTCTATTAAAGAACCTGTTATTCAATGAAATAGACACCTTAAGGGTGTTTTTGGATTGCGGTATAAGAGTGTGTTTGGCAGTGTGGTTGCGGGTGCTTTTCAAATAGCTTTTCGTGCTGAAATGCATGCCAATGATTTTTTTTATTTTTTAAAAATCATTTTTGACATCAGCACATCAAAACGATCCAAAAAGTACAAACCGCACTCAATTTTAGCAAAAAAAAAAATTAAATTTGGACGAAACACAGGTACAAACGCAATACCAAACATTCTCTAAATATAGATCGGTTAAAATTTAATTTTTTTATTTAAATTTTTTTATATATATTTTTAAATTATTAATATTTAAAAAATAAAAAAATATATTATTTTAATATATTTTTAAATAAAATCCACTATAAAAAACAATATTATTAAACTCCAAAACACCATTTAATTAAAATGTTTATTGTAATTCAAGAAATAATTTGTTTTTGCTTAAAGACAAGAGAAGGAGAAAAGGACAAGAGAGTGATGAGACCAATGAGAACGATATCACGTGTCGGAGGGGTGACAGTTTGCATGGATGACAGCTAAGTAGTAGATAGTTGCCGACAGCCTAAGCAAAGGCAGTCCAATAAATTAATAATATAAAGGGGTTTTTTTTTTAATAATAATAATAAAAAAGAGAGAGAGAGATTAATAATGAGTGGCATCTGGGTGACCTGTTATCGACGGTCACGATAACATTGGGTGGAGATGGAGATGTTTTGGGCTTCGCTCAAACACCACACTTGCGGTAGGTTACATCCTTCGTTAATTCCCGTTTTGTTGTTATTATTAAACAAAGGCTTTATTTCTTTCTTCATTATTATTATTATTATTATTATTATTATTATTTTACAATATATAAAACTACAAACCTATATATTAGGATTGAAAAAAGGAGTCGAGAGTTTTAGACTTTTATTTTTGGATCATTAAATGTTGACCAATCAAATCTTAAAAATCCAACGAACATAATTGATCCAATCACAGAGACTTAATTGAAAAGGAAAGGGCGAGCAGAAAATTTATTTCTTTTAAAATTCAATAAATCATAATTTTTTTAAATAGTAATTGTGACTTAGAAATCCAAAGCTTGCTAGGTTAGATCTCATTTCAAAATCAGACAATTATGGTAAAACTAGACACATATCTTCGTGTAGTGAAGTATACAATTTTCATTATTCATATAAAATTAATTATTTAGTAATTTGATTACATTAAAAAAATGTGATTATTTTTATAACATTCCCTTTATATAATGTGATTATTTTCTAAAATATTATTTACTTTAAATTATATTAAAATAATTTTTTTAAAAAAAATATTTTTAATATCAAGAAATCGAAACAATTTGAAAAAAATAAAAAAATAAAATTTAAAGAAATTTGAAACCACGTTACAAACTGAAACGTTGTTAATAATGCATCTGCACACAATCAAATACCTGTTGAAATACAACGACTGCTTGAACGCGGGTTTCGGTTCATCTTGATGTTTTTGAAAGCAATCTGCAACCTATAAAGCTTCAACTCTCGAGTAAAATCCACGAAATACACACACTATGTTTACAAGTAATTTCATGACGTGATCCACAAATCCACAAATGGTCCAAGTTTTAGAAGCTAAAGGTACTACAAGACTTCATCGAGCAATTAGCTAGCTACCAACACAGTAATATCATGCAAACGATCCGACTCTTGAAACTTGTGATAGTGCATCTTCGAAGTGGTCATCATCGGCCTTTTCAGAGCTCAAGCTTGGTGGGATAAAAGATCTGTAGATGCGTTCCATGTTAGGAATTTCCTTCAATTCACGGCAAGCAACTTCAAGGGCTGTGTCAGAGAAAGATCGATAGAATTTCTTGTGACAGACATAGGCGAGCAGCAAGGAAAGTATCGGCAGTGGAATTAGTAAGAAAGTACTGAAGGAGAATTTCTTCACCCCAAAATAACCGAACATTGTAACTTGGAATAATATCAGAGCAGCAATGACTCTTGTATGGATGTGGGGCCACATCCTGCCATAGGTCTCAAAGGATGGAGCATATACTTTGAGTGCCTGTTAAATTTAACCACATTTGCAATTAATACTGATTAGCACCATGATGAGTAGTACATGTTTAGCTGCAAAACTGGAAGAGTTAAATCGCATGTTTTGTGAAAATACTAACTTCTATCTGCCAAAACTTGCAGCGCACTTCAAAATGAAATGAAAATATCAAGTGAACACATGCTTCGCAGTCAAACAGATCGACCCGAAATTCAGCACATGTTCGTCATATCAATACACAATAAATGTTTTAGCTAGCTACAAAATTTGAAGCGTTAACCCATCAGAATGAATGCCAGCCATCTCATGCCAGCACAGGTTTGTGGAAATTTTGATTTCTATCTGCCAGAATTTGCAAGAGTTCAAGGAATATGAACATAGAAAGCACGCAATGAATTCTCCAAAAAACACACACACACACACACACACACACACACACTGCCAGTCAAGCAGACTAACCATTCCAGAATTCAAATAAAACATTCTAAAATTTTTATGAATGGTGTGAGATCCTTACCTGATTCCTAAGGACAAGCCATCCCAGGCCAAAGTACACCACTCCAAATGGAATAATCAGAGGGGCTATGACAGAGTAGCAAAGAACAATTGTGAGAACAAGCATGTCACCAGGAATCCGGGTTGCATACCCTAAATCTCCAGGAAACCAAGCTTCTTTTAACTCCGCTTCGGTCTTGCAAAGATACTTCTTCTTTAGATGAAAAATGATTAGAGGAACTATACGAGACAGCTCGAGTCCATAGCCAACGAAAAACCTGAGAGCCACAGAATACTTAAAAGTCGAAAAATGTATTCCAAAAAGAATAATGATTACCAGACCATGTATCTAGATCAAAATAAATAGAAACAGAAAAGGCAAACACATTAGCATAAGAAACTCTTTTCATGTCCAAGTGGTTTAGCAGAGCACACGAAGATCTTGTGGCAAGGGGAGTTCTTTGACAGAAGAACGAAATAAAACAGCTCTGGCTGTCGCGCAACATCTTCTGGAGAGGTAGACGACTAAAACCATAGCTTTCTAAAAGGAAAAGAATTATAAGTTAATGTAGTGAGCTTACTTCAGAGCCACAAAAGTCAGGAAGAAAGTTGCATTCCCCGGGAGGCTACTCGCAAGCAAACTAACAATGGAGTTTGGTTCCTTCTCAATGCTCTTGAACGTGGTGAATAAGGTGCCACCCAGTGTCACTCCAATAAAAACGTTCAGTATGGTAAAATAGAAATATTTTCCAGAAGTGGCCCTTACTGCATGGCCCACTGAAGGAATTCCCTCAGCCTTGGAGAGAGCCAAAAGTAACTTGGGCAACAGTGCCAAAAACACAATGAGTGCAATCTGAGGAAGGTACGCTTCCAGCACCGTCTTAACTGCGACAATATTCACAATTGGCTTTAAAAATGGGAGAAGTTTCTTCAGATTATCCAGGGTTGTTAATGCGGAAATGAACCCGATTGGTATCATATAAAACAATATGGTCAGAGCCACAATAAAAGAAACAACATACTGCCGGATTATCCTTTGAAAGAGCTTAATTTTAAGATTAGACCATATTATTTGACGTGGTTCAGGGGCTTCCATGACAGTCCAGGTGTCAACCATTTGGGCGTGTAGACTCTGGGCGGCAGAAGCTGCAGTCACCCTATTGGTGAAGAAGGCAAAAGCACAAGCTTGTTGATTCTCCCGGAGAGTGACTTTCTGTTCAGCTTCCAACTTTGGGATTAGCTCTTTAATCTTCTCATTGTAGTGCTCTATGCTATCTACCTTTCTACCAACAATACCAAGGAGGCCAGTTCTGATGGCTGGTCTCAATCCTTCTGGTTTGCCTGTTTTTTTGGATTCATCGTATACAGCTTCTGCATGTGCAAGCTTCTTCTTGTATCCTTCCAACTCTTTATAAATCTTGTTAACCTAGAAGAGTTTTAGAAAAGAGGAGGCTCTAAATCAGCAGAGCTCATACAGTATGCAGCACAACACAGTAAAAGAAAACTCACAATTGACATTGGTCAAGGATCATAAATTCCTTGATGTGGAATAATACATACGATAACCTCAAATATAATTTATATGGAATCAATATTTTACTAGCACTAAAGTCCTTTTTTCCCTTTTCTTTATAATAAATTCTGAAAGCTCAAAGGAATTGGAAACTAAAAAACGTGGGTTGGCTCAAATTACAGAAGCAATTTAGGATGTGGAATCCAAAACATCAGGGTAAGTAGCAAGAGCATGGAAAGGAAGAAACTAATTTAAAATAAAAAAAATACCTCTTTGTTGTTTGTCACCACCATTGATCTATAAAATGTCTCAGGATAGATGGATTTAAAATATGAATCAACCTGTTCCTTTCTAGTTTGGCCCTCAGGGACAGGAGGTATGTCTCTGACAAGAACAGCGAATTGCTCTGGTTTCAGTTCAGGAGACATTAGAGCATTTGCTCTCAGCCCAGAAACATGCACGTACGCCTTCCATAACAAGAAATAGGTAACAAGAGAAACCCAATAGGTAGCAATCAAGAATGCCCACAGCCTTGGACTTCCCCCCTGCAGACATATTTTCCATGGAGCAAGTCAGTTCAAGCAAAAAAAACAAAGAAAGAGGAGTTGTGGAGGTACCTTAACATTTCCCATTAATAACTTGTCAATGTCACTAAAAGTCTGATTGCCTTCAGCTTTTTGTGTTTTCACATTGTCGTCGGTGGCAGCAACAGGCAGAAGTACCGGCAGCAGAACAAGGCCAGACAAAACCAATATTGCCAGAGCTGTCATATAGAACAAAAAAAAAAAAAGTAAAAAATAAACAACGTGAGGAGAGCAGTTGTCTGAGAAATAATACATGGAATGGAAGTGAGAGTTGTCCGAAATCATGAAGAAATGTACACAGATGGAATTGCTTCATCCTATGATGTATGGTGCTTGTCAGTAATTCAAGCACGACTAATAAGAGTAGTCATTGTCAAACCCAATTATTTTAGATTTTTACTTTTTTTTAGTTGCATACCACCATGTAAACAAAACTTTGTTCTGAGCAAACTAAAGTAAATAAAAAAGGAAATTGGAAAACAGAGAAAAATGAAAAGTTTACAGTATCAAGTTCTGGAAGGCAACCATCCCTTTGCCTCGAGAAATTAATTTAAGGGGAAGAAAGAACAGAAAACGACCACATACACGCTCGTAAAGAACAGAACTACCACCAAAAAGGGACACAATTAAAAGACTCGGAGAAAGAAAGAAGCCCGTAAATGGTATGATTCTAACAACTTGATAAATTAGTCACGACATTACAATCGAAGCGATTCTTTGTATTACTTTTTTACAAAAGAGAGAGACTCGGAGAAGGAGAGTTTAATTTTTCAAATACCAGTGCTCAAGAAGACAAAGTAGACAGCAGCGTCTACACCGGACATGTTTATAACGTCCTGCTCGCTGGAAGAGAAGGCTTCCCGGATCCAAGCAAACGGGTTGCGGGATCTTGACCCGCCATCCCAGGGATCCAGACCTTTCAAGATCCGGTTGGGGTAATACACGAAGGAGTTTCCAGGCTTCCTCGACAGCCATGTAAACAGAAGCATTAACACTACGAAAATCAAAAACGACGTCCCTAAAGACGTCAAGAAAGATGAGAAATCCATCACTCGCTCAGAACAGAATTATTGTGAAATGGGAATTATAAGAGGGGAAGGAAAGGAAAAGTAGCGGTTAAGATGAGGGCAATGAAAGCAAGTAACCGTTGAGGGAGGAAATGTTGAATGTATTTATGGTAGAGCATTGATTGGCGGGTGGTTCGAAAGCAAAAGATGAGAGAAGACAAAATATCTGCCATAAAGACGAAGGCTTACGAGCTGTTTGGTTCTGTGGGGTTTCGCGCTTTTGTTAATTTTTTTTTTCATCATCATCGTCGCAGTGCTTTCATTTTCACGGTCCTCGTAAATAAATTGAGCGTGTCTGTGTGTGAAAAGAAAGCGGGGATGCCATCAATGCACGGAGCGCGCTTCGAGCTCCTAGTAGTGAGACATAACTTGAAAGTACTAAATTGGGTCTCAGCTCTTAACCGCTTGTTTTGTGCCACCTTTCTTTATTTTATTTTAATTTTAATTTGGCACGATTCAATTTTTATTTAAGCACTTTTAAAAATGCTCAGTCCACGTCGACGTGATCTTTTCAGATAATGTTTTCTGCACCCCACCTCTCAGGTTCATAACTTTTAGCTATTTTTGACGTGATATGATTAAAAATATTATTTTAATATACTTTTAAATAAAAAATATTAAAAAAAACAATAACTCAATATTAAACTATATCCAAAAAAATAAAACAAGACTTTTAATTATTGCATCAGTTAGGAATATGATAGCTTTTTTTTTAATTTTATTAACGTGTGTCTCCAAATCAGCTTGTGTGTACCTCGATTATTCTCACGAGCCTTAAAATTAATAACCATATAAGCCTCCAGTGATCATGAGATTACATATATTAAAAGTATGCTTTACTTTAAAAAGCATAAGTATTAATGTTTTTTTATTATTTTAATATATTGATATTAAAATTAAAAAATCTAAAAAAATAATTATTTCAATGTATTTTAAAATAGAAAAAAATTTAAAAAAATATCACGCATTACAACATCAAAAATACCTGTTTAAATAAGATATTAAAACTATTTTTTTAATTTATAAAAAAACAAATAAAAAAATGGATAAGAGGAACAATTTGACAACATGTACCGAACATGTCGCAGGAATAGAACCATGTTTTACTTGAATGATTTCTATTTATTCTGAGCTTTAATTCATCAATCAATTACTTTTATTGGAGCGTCAGTTACGTAGCTAGGAGTTATTCCTTCATTTATCCTCTTATAAAATACGGAAACCGCGTATCCCTTTTCAAATAAAGATAATTTGAGATTCCAAGACATCGAATATTTTTAATATACAATTATCTCCAGCAAGGTATGATTCTTGTCGAATTTATAAAAAATTAAATATAATTACCACAGTAAAATGTTAATCATATAGATGAATTTATAAATAATTAAATATAATTACGAATAATTTTTATTTATTTGTTTATTTATTTAGGTATCGTCACACCCTTTTAAAGGGTGAGACGAGTTCAGTTTGAGGTTCGTTGCTGTCTCTTCCAATAAATATATTTTATAAGGATCAAACTTGTGTTCTCGACCTTACAGAAATATAGTAATATCTTAACCGCTATACCAGCATTTCATTGGTAGAATGATCGATGCTTAAAATCTAAGAAAAGAAGATAAAAAAAAATTCTCATTCATAATCATTAAAAAAATGGATAAAAATATATTTGTTATCCTTGAAATTATTATTATTTTTAATTTATTCTCTTGTGTTTCTCTCGTTTATCTATTTCTCGTGTTATGGTTATTCATCATCACAATTTGATTAGGATCGCTCCTACCAATAACAATGAAGGGGAAAAAAAACAACGAGGGTTTATATATATATATATATTCAATTTTTTTATTTAACCCGCAATATTAGTGCTAAAATATATGTTTGGTATTGAAATTGAGTATATTTTTCATTAAATTTTATTTTATATCTTAAATTAATTATTTTTAAATTATTATAATATACTAATATAAAAAAATATTATTTTAATAATTTCTAAATAAAAAACACTATCTATTCCACCAAAAAGACGCTACGCTGAAAGGAGAAACTCTAAAATCTGTGGGTACTGATAAAGGACAGGTTAGTTGTATCAGATGTCGATGAATAAAGAGAGAGTTATCCAAAACGAGAAGAGTTTGTGGAATTCGTGACTGTCAAACGGCCACTTCTCTCCGTGTTCTCACACACCAGTCAATCTATCCCAACCCCCCCACGCCCACTCTCTATTAACCCCACCTCCAATTCAAATTCAAAACATTACAAAACGGTGCCGTCACACTACGGCTCAAACCAGCACCGTCACTAGCACGCGCTCAATCGAGACTGAGCAGTTCCCGCTAGTCCTTTTAAATTAAAGTCACAAGTTGCAGACAAAGCTAAAACTTCCTTTTGAAAATGGGACACGCGGCAAGACAGCAGGCTGCCGACTATGTATCTGGTACTGTGCCGCGTAGATGTCGGAACTGATGGACGGGACCCATTGCAGTGATACTTTGTCGGTTTTAGCGGGGGATTGAGAGGTGCTGATCATTGGGGGGCTACGTGGGTGACGACAGGGTATAAGGCGGCCCCATCAAAGCTGCCGCTGCTGCCGCTTATTTTTCCAGTTGGTGCATACAACTTACGAGATAAGAAAGAACGGTGCTGGTGGGATGCTGCCAAGAAACCAAAGGATAAATTGAGTAATCAGCACGTAAAATGCAAATAAAGAGTGGAATGGAATAAGCAAAAAGATTTTACCAAATAATATGTTTTTAGAAGTCGCAATTGTGAACTTGATAAAAATTTGATTCATATCAGGTTAGCAACAATGATATTTATTAAATTCTAGAATAATCAGCTATTAGAGTAATGATTTTATGCTATTTATCGAAAATAACTTTTTGAGTGAGGTATAATGATCCAATAAAAATCTATAATTATTTTGAGATATTATTTTAGTGTAACGTGACAAGACCTTTACTTGAAAATAAAATTATCTAATTGATTCTGATCAACGAATGTATTTGCCAAGTTATTTATGTAGTTATCGAGGGCAGATCTCTGTTTAGTTATGACAGATTCATACCTAACTACTCAAAATCACCTGTAAAAACTATTGTGTGAATAATAACTTTTAAAATTTTTATCTGGAATCTGTTTTTAAGATTACAAGTTTAATAAAAATTTATATTTTTACTAATAAAATATATTTGAATTTTTATATATATAAAATTATAGCTTTTATATGAAACAATCGATCACTTATATAATTGTATCCAACCAAAAATGTGATATGTTTAAATATCATTATCGTAAAGCACAACAACTATTGCATGAACACTAACTTTTTAAGATTTTATTTGGAATATGTTTTCAAGCTTGCAAGTTGAACAAAGATACATATTTTTACTCATAAAATATACTTGAAAGAAAAAAATCATAAAATTATTGTTTTATGTAGATTAATTGACACTTTTCATGTTTAAAAAACATGTAATATTTAAATATCGTTATTTTGAAGTATGACAACTATCTTGTCACACTTGAAAATAGCAAGATTAAATAAATATCATGTTTTAAAAGCGTAATGAGATAAAAATATATTATTTTATTATTATTTTTTTTTATATAATGTTATTTTGCCAAACCTTAAATCCAAAATGAAAAAATAAAATTATAGATATTTTTTAAATCACCCTTAACCCCAATGTAATTTAATTCTTATTTATTTTATCTTTATTAAAAATATATATATATATTTTTCATTGTCAATCAGTATAATTTTAAATTTTAGATAGAAAAATAGATATAAAGTCCAAACCAATCAAAGGTCCTTGGCCCATCAAGGATCGGGATGCCGATGCAATTCCTCATCTCCGAGGAATCAATAGGTTTTAGGAGGTGCTGTACGATGGCGCGTTGTCTGTCTTTAAGGTGGGTTAAAGGTCCCCGGGGCCGGGAAAGGAGCTAACCGAAGAATGTGGCGGTGAAAATTCGTAGGCACCAGCACTTTATATTTTCTGCCGGGCATGGAAGATTGAGAAGGAAAAATGTTTTTTTTCCAAGAAATTAGGTAAAGCCTTTAGAAAGCATCCCCAGTACGAGCAAGGAATGCAGGGAGAAATTCTCTTTGAACAACTGCGGCAATGGCTTTCATGTTGTTGATTTTGATTTTGGTCAAAGATTAATTAAAGAAATTTGAAGCTAGCCAATGTTATTCAACTTCATATGATTTATCGAAAGAAAAGGAGAAAAGAGGGCGGCTAGGTCGAAGAGAGGTTTCAAATGCTAGTTTTTTTTTTTTTTTTTTTACTTTATAGATTTTTTGTAATTTTATACTGGAAGTGTTTTTTTAGTTATTAATTAAAATATTATGAAAATTCTGTAAATAATCTAAATTTCTTATTGATTTTTTTACACGTAGGATTATAAGTTTATAAATTATAGAGTATAAACTACAATTATTAGAAAAAAAATAAAAATAAAAAGTACCCTTGCTAAACCTACAAACATGAGCAACCAAGATTATCTCTTCAAACTTGTTAATCGGGTTATTGACTCCATAAAATTTAATAACTAGTATTTTTTAAAATTATATTTTATCTAACTAATTTTTTTTTATAAAAATAGACCATACCGTGATGTTATGATATTTTTTTGATACCAATCCGATGCTGAGATATTGTTTTTGATACTGTAATAACTATATAAAGATAAATTAAAATAAATTATCTACTCTATATCTCCATAAACATATCATATAAGAATCAAATTAAAAAAAAATCAATAACTAAAAAGAAAGAAGAAGACAAAAAGAAAAAAAACAAATATTGTGAATTATTATTGTAATCTGCGTTGTTAATGGATGCGGAAAAACAAGATTTTCCTGTTGGCGCTAATTCCTCAAAACTTTCTTACCCCATGTTAGTTTAGAAAAACACCTAAAATTCATGTTCGAGTCCTTATAAAAGATTCAATATCATGTTTCGTTCAGATTATTTTGATATAAATAATTTGTGGAGGAAGAATAACAGAGAAGAGTCAGGGGATTAGGATATAATTCTTCCCTTCTATTAAAATTAACGGTGGCATTTATAACCTTACATTGCATAACTGAAATAGCAAATAGAATCAACAAAACAATAAGAAAGAATTAAAGCATTGCTAACTGCCCACTTCCTACAGCACCCACTTCCTGTAGCACGTCCCACGTTCTCATTCATCTTCACGTTCATGTTCATATAGCATGCAGCATGATCCCCTGTCCATAATGTGTAGTGGATGTTATAATGGATAGTGGATGTTGTAGTGGATGTATCATTCCCGCCCACTTAAGAATCCTTGGCCGCAAGGATGGCAGAAGGATAAGTCTTAGTAAAACGCCATTCATTCTCCCACGTTGCATCCTCGATAGGAGGCCCCCTTCCACTTAACCAGAATTTCAGATTTAGGCCGATACTATCCCTTGTGAATTATACGTCGATTTAAGATAGCCTCAGGTTCTGGAAGAATGGTATATGTATCAGACACCAAAGGAAGATGGGTTGATGGCTGTGTAACTTGCCCATGATGCTTCCTTAATAGACTAACATGAAACACATCATGAATTAATGAACCCGATGGCACCAACCGGACCAACCTTCCCTACAATTTAATAAGGACCAAAGAAACGTGGAGAAAGTTTCATAGAAGCTTGAAAGGCCACCGAGGACTGTCTATAAGGCTGCAACTTCAAATACATATGATCTCCCACTTCAAAGGAAATGTCACGCCTGTGCCGATTTGCTTGACACTTCATACGGTTTTGGGCCAGTGAGAGATTATACCGTAATTCCCTTAAAATTGCATCACGGTCACACAAACTTTCATCCACGGCCTGGATGCGTGAAGTTCCTGGAACATATGTTAGAAAAGTTGGGGGAGGGGTTCCATAAACAGCTTCAAAGGGGGTTGTTTTGATGGAGAAGTGAAGAGAAGTATTGTAACTGAATTCTGCCCATGGAAGCCATTCAACCCATTTTCTGGGTTGGTCACCAGCAAAACAACGCAAATACTGCTCTAAGGTGCGATTCATTACTTCAGTTTGGCCATCAGACTGGGGTGATAACTAGAACTCATGCATAACTGGGTACCCTGTAGCTGGAATAGTGCCTGCCAAAAATAACTAAGAAATACTTTGTCGGTCAGTAATGATGGACGCTGGAATCCCATGCAGACGAACCACATTGGCAATTAAAACCTTAGCCACAGTTGCAACAGTAAATGGATGTTTTAGTGCAGCAAAATGAGCATATTTTGTTAAACGGTCGACAACGACAATAATGACAGTATAACCATTAGAAGGTGGCAGACCTTCGATAAAATCCATGGAGATATCAATCCATATTGTTGTAGGAATTGGCAGAGGTTGCAGTAATCCGGCAAGTTTCATGCAATCACTTTTGAACCGTTGGCAGACATCACATGCCTTCAAGAACTCCTTAACCATCCCACGCATTCCAGACTAAATGAAGTTTTTCTTGATGCGGGCGAGAGTTTTATGATAGCCATAATGACCACTTACTGGTGAAGAGTGACCATAGTCTAAAATTTTAGGGATGAACTGTGAAGTGGGATTTAAGAAAACTTTGTTATTCTTAAACCATACCCCATCCCGCTGAAGCAGTGGAGCAGAACCCTTCGTTAGCAAATCATCATAAAATGAATCCTGCTGTATTTCTTTTTGAAGCAAAGACCACCAATCTGCTGATGGCAACGAAAGAGACATGAACTGAAATTCAATTACACGGGATAAAGAGTCTGCACCTTGGTTTTCCACTCCCCGTTTATACTTAATCTGGTAGTCATATCCCAGCAACTTGGGCAGCCAACGTGTCTGTGCAGGAGTAGTAACGCGTTGCTCCAACAGATACTTAAGGCTTTTCTGGTCTGTGCGAACAATAAATGATCTTCCCAGTAAGTAAGGGCGCCACTTCTGGACATCCTTGACAATGGCTAACATCTCTTTTGCATAGGTGGATAATGCTAAAGCTGACCCCTTCAGTGCTTCACTGAATATGCCACTGGACGACTATTCTGGGAAAGAATTGCTCCAAGACTGATACCACTTGCATCGCATTCCAACACAAACTGTTGGGAGAAGTCTGGAAGACATAAAACTGGAGGTGTAGTCAATGCTTCCTTGAGTTTTATGAAGGTTTGCTCCGCTGCCTCTGACCAATGAAAACTATCTTTGGCTAAAAGTTGTGTCAGAGGTGCTGCTATACTGCCAAAATAACGGATAAACTTTCAATAATATCTAGCTAAACCAAGGAAGCCACGCATGCCTTTTACTGTTGTAGGCTTCGGCCAATCCAACATAGCTTGTATTTTTATGGGATCCACCGATACACCTTGTTCAGAGATTTGATGCCCCAAGTAATCCACTTGTAAAATGCCAAAATGACATTTTTCTGCCTTTGCAAATAAAGAATTAGTGGACAAGATTTAGAGTACAATTTGCAAATGTACAAGGTGATCTTCCCACGTTTTTGAATACACAAGGATATCATAAAAAAACACCAAGATAAACTTTAGAAGATGAGGACGAAAGAGTTCATTCATGAGACTTTAAAATGTTGATGGTGCATTCGTGAGGCCAAAAGGCATCACTACAAACTCGTAATGACCTTCATGAGTATGAAAAGCTGTTTTAGGAATGTCTTTTTCTCTTACTCTAATTTGGTGGTAACCCGATCGTAAATCCAATTTGGAGTAAATTTTTGATCCATGGAGCTCATCTAATAATTCATCAATCACAGGAATAGGATACTTATCTTTGATTGTGATATTATTCAGAGCTCAGTAATCGATACAGAATCTCCAAGCGCCATCCGGCTTTTTTACTAACAACACTGGTGAAGAGAAAGGACCGCGGCTTGGCCTTATCAGACCCGACTGTAATAACTCCTGCACCATTTTTTCAATCTTATTTTTCTGATAGTAGGGATATCGGTAAGGTCTCACACTTATTGGCCCGGTTTGTGGCTGCAGGGGAATGTGATGGTCATGTTCCTATTGAGATGGTAAACCAGTAAGGGCTGCAAAAACAGAAGAATATTGCTCCAACAGTGAGCTAACTGTAGACGGGTAAGATGGAAAATAGTTACTGCTTCCAACTGATAGGATTTGGAAAAACAACCCCATGCCATGCAAGCCATAAATTTCTTTATCAGATAAAGCCGTGAGGCTTGTTGGCTTAATTCCATGAAAAATATGCGAAGTATCCCCCTCTTTGAATGATATGGTCAGCTGTTTATAATCCATTTCCACATGACCAAGAGTTTGCAGCCATTGTACCCCTGATACTAGCTGACATGCTGCAACAGGTAGAATGTAAAAATCGATGAGGACTGGATATCCCTCTATGTTGATGGTGAGTGCCCGACATTGTCCCACACAATCGATCTTCTCCCTATTAGCCACCGTAACTTGAAACTTCTTTTCCTGGTTAACTGGTAATGCCAACATAGAGACAATGGCTTCATCAATAAAATTATGAGTGCTACCACCGTCTATGAGCAACGTTACCTTTTTATTTTTCAGTTGACCTATGACACGCATAGTCTGTGGATGCTCCGTTCCTGTTATGGTGTGGAAAGAAATCTCTGGGACGATATCTTCCTCTACCGGTTTGAGCAAGTCATGCATACTGTCCTCACTGCCCATGATAGGAGAATCTCAAATCATAAACAACTGTGGCCGCTGGCAACGATGTCCTAGAACAAACCTTTCATCATAATAGTAGCATAAACCTTTCTCTCTTCGTTCGTATCCTTCTTGATTAGTGATTCTATGAAAAGATGTATTAGAATTGGCAGGTAACCGAGGACCTTGTGCCAGCCCCAATACTCCAGCCGTGGGGTTGGCTGACGCTTTTGCTAACACCGAAGCTGGTGTTGGAGGTGGGGCAGATCGTATAGGAAGAGGGACTCTCTTCTGCAGTTGATTCCTCTCCTCTATTAAATGTGCCACACCTATAGCATTTGCCAAGGAATGGGGCTGTTTGATTTTAACATCCAAACGAATCTCATCATGGAGTCCTGCAATAAAACAACCGATTAAAAAATTTTCTAGTAGACCATCCACCTGGTGTGAAAGTCTTTCAAAAGTCTCCTGGTAAACTGCTACTGTAGTGTTTTGTTTAAGGCGAGTTAAGGCTTCTGACGGATCCTCATAGTCGGTTGGGCTGAATCTTTGCTGTATAGGCTTGGTAAACTCCTCCCATATTAATGGTTCGCGAAACTTAATTAACCACCTATGCCACTGTAATGCAATACCCTCTAAATGGAAAGAGGTCAGCTGAACCTACTAGTTTGACATAATATTTTAAAACTCAAAATATTGTTCTGCTTTGTAGATCCACGCTGTTGGATCATCTCCATTAAATTTTGGAAATGATAACTTGAGACTGTGGTGTTGATGGCTATTTATAGGATAACAATGAGGGTTCTGTTGGTGTGAAGACTCTTCATTAGAAAAGGGGTTGATTTCAGGAGAATTGGTGTTTTCGGGATGGTTGGTGTGAAGAGCCTGAAGTTCTGTCAAAACTACTTGTAAGGTAGCATTAACCTGATCAAAGCTTGTTTCGTGCCTACCTAGGATTTCATTGACTTCATTGCGAAATTCTGCATTTGATTTGCCACGAGTATCCATGGTCGTAACCAAGAATAACCAGGCTCTGATACCACTGATACAAAGAATTTGTGGAGGAAGAATAACAGAGAAGAGTCAGGGGATTAGGATATAATTCTTCCCTTCTATTAAAATTAACGTTGGCATTTATAGCCTTACATTGCATAATTGAAATAGCAAATAGAATCAACAAAACAATAAGAAAGAATTAAAGCATTGCTAACTGCCCATTTCCTGCAACACCCACTTCCTGCAGCACATCCCACGTTCTCATTCATCTTCACGTTCACGTTAATACAGCATGCAACATGATCCCCTGTCCATAATGTGTAGTGGATGTTGTAGTGGATGTATCATATTTATTACCATGTCTGATTTGGACAGCAATGTTTTTCATAAGTTAATATTTTCTCTAGTTAGAAATTGATTTATAGGTCTATTATTTTTCTTTGTTGCTATCACAAGTTTATGTTTGAGATTGTTGACTTGGATAATATCGCAGGTTATATTA
>Ga0325410_1004280_pt1 | contig 16014 bp, 6 predicted proteins | sample PopdelMetagenome_16_FD_206182 | JGI IMG/M metagenome (GOLD analysis project Ga0325410, IMG submission 206182) | Populus deltoides microbial communities from Bellville, Georgia, United States - Xylem-PdIQD-R3 | ecosystem: Host-associated > Plants > Phyllosphere > Stem > Wood/Secondary xylem...
AGGAATATCGCAAGTAAACCATCAGAGCATAAACTAATAAATGTTTAGCAATTTAAGACAAAACCAGCAATGCAGTCTGTCTCAGGTAGAACGTTTAAGGGTGATAATATCTTTCCTTTTACGTAACATGTCCTGTATCATAGAATCTCTGTTGACCAGTTAGGGTTCCTAGTGACTATAATACTAGGTGGCGACTCCTTAAACAAGATATTTTTCCTAAAAGAACAAGATGCCAGAAATCTGTTTTTTTTTCATAATCAAGATTATTTTTAGGGCCGCCGCGATGTCGGGTACAACAAAAATGATAAGGGAAAAACAAATAATAATTATAAAAATAAGGACCAAAATTAATATAAAAATTAAATTCTAAGGGATGATATTGAAAAACAAATATTCAAAACAATATATGTATATATATAGCAATCAAAAGTTTGAGGACTAAATTTAATATAATCAACAAATTATATAACATTTCTAAATTTTTCACAACTTCCAGAAAGTGTTTTCTGCCCAAAATAAAAAGAAAACACTTTCCTGAAAACCAAGTCAAATTTTCCTTTGATTGGAAAGTGTTTTATGTTGACCAACTTTTCTAATGGCAAACAAACACAAGAAAGTTTAAAAAATGATTTTTTAAAAACTAGTTTCCGAAAAACAAACAAAGTCTAAAATTAAGCCAGTTTTGTCTGTCAGCTGGCTGCTGCAATCTTGAAATGCTTTGTTCGAACTTCAGACTTCAGACCATTGCTTAAAGCTGCTTTTCAGTGAAGCTGTAATATTGATTATGCGTAGAGTGTCACATTGCAGCTGTAGCCAGGGGCGGAGTGAAGGGGAGGCAAGCAGAGGCCCGGGCCCTTGCAAGATTTTTTTTTTTAGGGGTAAAACAAAAGTGTGAATTAATATGTACTAAGGCTGTGTAATTAATTAATGGATACCTGCCGGGTGAAGAGAACAAAAGGCTGAAAAGAATGGTCCCACAGCCCACCAACTTTGTGTAATTAATTAATGGATTGTGATAAAAAAAAAAAAATGCCTACGTGGAAAGTAATAGGCTACAAAGTGATGAATCTTTTCTCTCCCTATAGGCTACAAAGTACAACCCTAATATAAATTGTTACAAGTCCAATGCAGCCTATCAAAACAAAAACAAGAATAAAGATTCTAAATAGAATTTGTGTGCGGAAAGATTGAAGCAGAGTATTATTTGATTTATTTCTCAGTAAACAAAACAAGGTACGTAATTGGATATTGATAACTTAAATTTAAAATATATTTTTATTTTGTTTTGAGATATTTGTTAAAAATTTAATAAGATTTTTTTATAATTTTATAATTTTTGCTTTTTTTTTTTCAAATTTGCTAGTTTTAACAATTGTTTTTTGAATTCTTATTAGAGTGATTTTTTTTTCTAATTGATTAGATATATTTTATTAGTTTGTTTTGATTATGCATGGATTTTTTTTATGTTTTGTTTTTAGCAGAGCCGCCAAAATTATCAATTTTTTCTCACTATATATGTTTTGATTTTAGGTTGAACCATGAACAAAATAAGAAGAATTGATTCTTTTTTTGAAAAAAAAAGGAAAAGTATTGACAACTCACAGCCTAGTGAACCAACTCCAAATAATGTTGAAGTTTTGGTTGAGCAGCCTCTATGTGCTTCAGTTTACAAAGAACCTGCGCTGATTGTGAGCAGCCTCTTACTAGAATCGATATTGCTCATTTAATTAGAGATCCAAGCAATCGTCCTCAAATTTGGGAATACCCGGTTAATCAACAAGATGAAATTCGAAGGGCATACATTAATTTGGGGCCATATCAACCTTTGATGTCTGAATATCCGCTAACTGGTAATAAACATCCTCGTCGATTTCAGTCTCATTGGTTCAAAAGTTATCCGTGGCTTGAATATTCAGAGAAAAATACTGCATTTTGTTTCCCTTGCTATTTATTTCCAAGTAAACCATCTGGAAAGCCAGGATCAGACACATTTACTGTTAAAGGATTTAATTGTTGGAAGAAAGTTAATGATGGGGAACGATGTGCTTTTTTGACTCATATGGGAAAAAGGTCCAAATTCAGCTCATAGATTTGCTACCAGGTGCTTGGAAAATTTGAAAAACCAGTCATGTCATATTGAGAAGGTAGTCAAGAGGCAAACTACTCAAGAAATTCAGAATAATCGATTGCGTATTAAAGCTTCAATAGATATTGTTCGTTGGCTCACATTTCAAGCATGTGCTTTTAGAGGGCATGATGAACGTCCAGAATCAAAAAACCGAGGTAATTTTCTTGAAATGATGGAACTTTTAGCATCATATAATGAACAAATAGGTGCTCTTGTTTTGCGCAATGCTCCACAAAATGCTAAATACACCTCACATCAAATTCAAAAAGAAATTTTGCATGTCTTTGCTAGAAATGTTCAGTCTTTAATTCGTCATGAGATTGGTGATACAAGATTTTGTTTAATTATTGATGAAGCTCGAGACGAATCTAGAAGAGAGGAAATGGCCCTTGTTATTAGGTTTGTTGATAGAAGTGGATTTATACGAGAACGATTTTTGGATATAGTTCATGTCAAAGATACAACTGCTGCAACTCTTAAGGAATAGATTTCCTTTGTTTTATCTCATCATAATCTGGATGTTCAAAATATTAAGGGTCAAGGGTATGATGGTGCCAGTAATATGCGTGGAGAGTGGAATGGTTTGCAAGCTTTATTCATTAATGATTGACCTTATGCATATTATGTACATTGCTTAGCTCATCAATTACAATTGGCTCTTATTGCTGCAGCTAGAGAAATATATGATGTTCACACTTTCTTTCAGAATTTGATTTTTATTATTAACATTGTTAGTGCTTCTTGTAAGCGTAATGATGAATTACGGGCTTTTTAAGCATCTACAATTGAACATTTAGTTGATATTGGTGAGATTGAAACGGGTAAAGGAGTTAATCAAGTTGATGGTTTGCAACGACCTGGAGATAGCAGATGGAGTTCGCACTTCAAATCAATTTGCAGTTTGATAAAAATGTATGGGGCAACTTGCTTGGTTCTTGAAAACATTGCTTTAGATGGATCTACTTATTCTCAACGTGGTGATGCGGCTTTTTCATTTAAGTTGCTAATGTCATTTGATTTTGCACTCATCTTACATATAATGAAGGATGTTATGGGAATTACTGATATGCTTTGCCAAGCTCTGCAACAAAAATCTCAAGACATTTTAAATGCTATGCATTTAGTGACTACCACAAAGACTTTAATTCAGAAGTTAAGAGATGATGGTTGGAAAACTCTTTTAAAAGAAGTGACATCATTTTGTAAGCATCAAGACATTGAAGTTCCTGATATGGATGCTTGTTTTTCTAGTGTGGGACGATCTCGCCGTAAACAAAAATCAGTAACAGTTGAACATCACTACCGAGTTGATATATTTACAGCTATCATTGATCAACAATTGCAAGAGCTAAATAATAGATTCAATGAGCAGGCAATCGAGCTTCTTCAATTAAGCACAGCTTTAGATCTTAGAAATAGCTATAAATTATTCAATGCTGAAGATATATGCTTACTTGTTGACAAGTTCTATCCTCAAGATTTTTCTGACCAAGAAAAAATTCATTTGAGACTTCAGTTGCAGCATTATGAGCTTGATGTACCCAATCATCCAAAGTTAAAGAACATGTCATTGATTGCTGATTTATGTCAAGGACTGGTTGAAACAGGAAAATCAACAATTTATCCACTAATTGACAGGTTGATTCGGCTTATTTTGACTCTTCCTGTTTCGACAGCAACTATTGAACGAGCTTTCTCAGCGATGAAGATTGTTAAAACAAGACTTCGTAATCGGATGGAGGATGATTTTCTTACAAATTATTTGATTATCTACATAGAAAAAGAAATTGCTGAAAGATTCACAATTGATATGATAATCGATGATTTCTATTCTATGAAAGAACGACGAGCACAATTAAAATAAATATGTAAGAATCATTCTTTATTATTTTTTATTTTATTTCAAAGTTTATCAAACATAAATAATGCTTTGCTTTAGCTAATGTTTCTTTTATACTTTGTATGTTTATATTTGATAGGTATAAAGATCAACAACATTAAAGTGATTTGATACATTATGAAGATGGAATTAACTTCATTGCTTTGACTGGATTTGGTATTGCTCCAAACCTTTTACCTTATACAAAGGTCATTATATGTTTGTAATAAGTTATTTGAATAAAACTAAATAATGCAGGGTTTTTTTTTACAACTCATGTATAATAAATTAAAACAAATATTATATATTGTTATATTATTTTTGGCCACCCCTAACAAATAATCCTAGCTCCGTCCCTTGCTGTAGCTGAGTCTTCACTAAGGTTGTAGTTTTATTTCATAAGCCCAAAACATGTAAAATAACTTGTTTTAAATTTGGAATATAATCTCTTTATATGTTATTAAAGGATGAATGAAGATATATATGAAACAATTTATAAAACATGCGTGACATTATTAACCATTTGTCATTATAAATGTAGACGAGCAATGACCTAATATTGAAAAGTAAAATGAATTAAAAAATAAAAAATCTTTAAATTAATTTATTTCAACAATTTAAACATAAGTTAATTTAAAGCAATTACAAGTACATGCAATTTAGTTAATTACTGAAATAAGGTGTTAATTAACATAAAAACAAATTATGGGTTTTATTTAAATAAATACTAATAATTAAAAAAATATTTATTCATGAAACAAAATAAATTAAATTTTTAGATTAAAATATATAATAGTCTACACTAAAAATATTTGATAAGATTTACAATTACATTATAGCTAAAACATGTGAGGAAAATACTATAACTTTCCTCACATATTACTATGAATTGCTATAGTGCTTTTATTTTTTTATTTATTTTGTTTTTTTATTTTTCCCAATTTTTATTCTTTTATTTTTCATTTATTTTTGGTTTTATTCCAAAATTATCTTTGTCAATTTATTTTTTTAATGTTGAGTTGGTTAAGAATTTAACTTTATAATTCTTTTTCTTTAAAATACTATGAATTACTACAGCGTTTCCCCACATAATTTTCTTTTGTTATGATTTTTTTTAAAATTATTTGTCAATTTTATTTTTTAATATTGAGTTAGTTAAGAATTATAATTGCAGCTTTTTCTTTAAAACACTGTGAATTGCTATAGCATTTCCCTACATAGTTTTTTTATTATGATTTTTTTAAAATTTTTGTTGATTTTTTTTTAATATTGAGTTAGTTTAGAATTATAGCTGTAGTTTTTATTATAAAATATGATGAATTGTTACAATAATTCTCTACATAATTTTTTTTTGTTTTTTATGATTTTTTTAAATTATTTTTGTTATTTTTATTTTTTAATATTAAATTGATTAAAAATTGTAATTATGGAAAAGAAACTGAAATTTTCCTCACGAATTAGTGTGCATTGCTTTGTCGGTTGGCACTTTGCAACTTCTACACGTTAGTTACTCCCACACCTCTACCTCTTTCTCTGCACTTAATTTCTCTCTCCCTGGTTAACTAGCTAATCATCTCAGGTATGCAAACCTAATCCAATATTTTTATTTTCATTTTTTTGATAATCACTTGATTCTTTCTGATTACACATAAATTTCGAGTTCATTATTTTTTAATGTTTTCTGATGAATTAATGAATTGTTGCCTTTTTTTGGTGATTACAAATAATCCCTCAAGTATCAAGAAATGCATGTTGATCAATTCTTTTCATGGGTTATTTCCACTTATTATATAGCCTGGTAATATGGGCGTTTCTTTAATTTTTCTTTACCTTGGAAATATGTTTTGAAGATTTGAAGATTTATGCATGACTGTAGACTAATCTATTCTAGAAATTCATGTTAACAGTTCAAGGAAGAGCATCTAATGATTTTTTGTTGTACTATGAGGGGGATGTGAGGGAGGTACCGCTGGAGGTTATGGACCTTAGGATTGCAAGATATGGCTAGGCTGAATGGAAATGATAGTGCATATTGTCCTCTTCTGACATTTTTCTTATCTTAACTATCCTTTAAAAACTTGCCTTTTCTGTGTATATAATTGCATTATCTCTATAAGGTGTTGAAGGGAGCAATGATGATTTCTAGAAACAAAAATTGGCTGTGTTAGAATATGCTGCTAAGATTTTATATATATACCTCCTCAATCAGGTCAACTTATATCTAGCTTGCACATTGTAAAACTTCACCATGTATCCTGGTGGTTACACTGCTGAGGTTACAAGCTTATCTCCTAAAGCAGAAGAGAAGGATGTGTACGAATTTTTTTCTCACTGTGGTGCTATTGAGCATGTTGAAATCATCAGGTAATATGTGTCAACGAGCTTCTTGCTTGCAAATTATGTTACTCCTAAGAGAAATTTCCATGAGAGTATATTTACAAATCATCAGTATATTTAGGCCATTATATACTCGAAAAACTGATTAGTGAATGCTTCTTTTGTAAAAGGTCAAAAAATGAAATGCATATGTTTTACCCTTATAATTATGTGGGAATCAGTGGTTTTGATAGATAGATTGATAATATTAATTTATGACATGTTTGGAGTCTAACTCCATCCCTAAAATAATTGCAATTCTTTTGCTGGAGGATTCCAATAATTGTCCTTTCCATTGAACCAAGATTGGTATGTTTAAAGACCTCTAATGCAGTCTCGGAAATTGAATTGCTTCTTGAACAAAAATTGAAATTAAGGTTTCAATTCCTCATGTGTTTCTCATAAAAGCTTTTCCATTATTCAGTATTCATTCCTCTGCATTTCTTTATTTATTCAGTATTGTCCATTTCCATTATTTGGTAATCGTTCCTCTGCATTTCTTTATTCGTCTGATAAACTAGGAATGTATTTTCCCACGCTTTTTCTCACAAAATATGAGGTCGAACATTACCATCTACAATCATTTAATGTATTCTTAGTTGCTCACTTATTTTTCTATATTTAAGTATAAAATATTATGGAAAAGAGGCATTTGATGAGATGTCAACATTATGTTCTGGTAACAATTACAAATAACAGGAACTTGCACATATCAAGAGATGAGTCAAAGGGTGTTGATAGGCCAGTGTTGAATGCTATCCCTATGTCTCTTGGATTGTTGTACTCTTGCCTAGCAGCTTTTGGTTCTGGAGCCTGCATTATGTTTGCACAATCAAATCACACACATCTATTCATTGTTATTTTTCCTTGGTCATAAACTGTATTTGACTCGAGCAATGCTTACTCTGAAAACAGATCCGGTGAATATGCTTGTACTGCATACGTAACATTTAAAGATGCCTACGGTCTTCAAACTGCTATCCTGCTCAGTGCAAGTTTCTGCTCTCACTTCTGGCAATAAAAATAGTTACTTGATATAGTTGGGGGAAAAAAAAAAGCTTGTGAGCCATTTTGTTTAAGCTACCCTCATAACTATTTTCATCATCAAGTTACTTTCTAAGACTTCAAGATGGAAAATTCAACCTTCCTCTGCTATTATTGTGATAAAGATTTTTTTTTCAATGGATATGACGACAATGTCACTCTACCCATGTCTGAACTCTGAATAAGTTGGAAGTTTTGACCTCAAATAAGTTATCCCAATATCTTAATATTTGGATTTGAACAACCAGCTCAAAGATAGCCTGACATAAGTTGGAAGTTCACAGTTCTGCTTCTAAGTATGACCTTATGTGGAATCGTAAATCTGAATGACCATTGAACTAGAAGTTCATCATTACCTCTTAAGAAAACGTTTTTGGATTGCCTCTATATTTTAATCACTTAAAACTGTTTATAATTCTCTTTTAATTGGTGTTTATGAGATCATCATTAGGATTTCAGCTAATGATTTCACATGCTTACTGATGGCAAATTGCTCGTTAGTTTTCCTTTTTTGAGAAAAAAACATTTTGAAGGCTACCTTTTAGCTATAGAATAAACTTGAATGAATTTCTTTTGTTTTGTATTGTATCGAACTTCAGCTTTCAGCTGAATGATCCAATAGCCATCATGAACACCTACTTGGTTCTTTGGCCTAGCTATCTGACATTTTCTTAGTGCTTAATAGATTTATTTTACTCTAATTTTATGTTTTAGGGAGCCACCATTGTAGATCAACGTGTTTGCATAACACACTGGGGAACTTTTGTGGATGAATTTGATGCTTGGGGCAGTTCATCAATGGATGAAGGAAACACCAGCTCAGCGGTAATATCTTTACTTGTGGTAGCATGCTGATTGCTCTTTTTACTATCCCATTTATTTTGTATATAAGTTTACAAATTCTTAAGCTCATCAGTTTAAGTTGAGTATGACAAAATTTATCTAATCTCAAAATTTGAAATATTTCTTCAAAAACTCAATAAGAGGTAAAGGATAGCCGTTTCCTCTTGCAACCTATTGGACAGAAAATCAAAAGTACAGTAGTATGTTTTGGATGTATCAACACTCGATACATCCAGAGTTCAACAAGCATGTTTTGGTCAATGTCCAGATAAAACATACCTGCAAGTTACTAAGACAATACGATAGATAGTAATTGCCAATATAAGCAACCTGACTGGGTGATTTAATAAAACTCTTGATGTTTATCATACAAGTGAAGGGGTTGGGGTGCATCTCAATGATGCAACCAAGCCAAATCACATCTTTATATGGTCATGATACCCTTGTATCTAAGAAGTCCTAAATTGGGTGCGTAGTTTTGGAATTGGATGCCACCATGCTGTACAGCTTGCTCTTCCTTGGTTGCACTATCTATTCTTTTTAACACTGATTGTGAACATTGCACCCTGCATAATAATTGTTCATAGCAAGTGAAATGACACGGTACCTAATAGTTTTCTATTAGTGTACCTTCCCTTTGGAACCAACTCTTCTACATTCTTGGCAGGGAATTCCCTTCGGCCAGTTTGTTTCTACCCCTGGAGAAGCAGTAACTGTTGCTCAGGAAGTTGTTAAAACAATGTTATCCAAGGGATACATTTTGGGAAAAGATGCAATGGTCAAGGCCAAAGCTTTTGATGAATCTCATCAAGTCTTAGCTACCGCAGCTGCCAAGGTGTCGGAGCTAAGCAATAGAATCGGGCTCGCTGATAAGATTTTTGCAGGAATGGAAACTGTGAAAGGCGTGGATGAGAAGTACCATGTTTCAGAATTCACCAAATCAGCTGCTAATGCTGTAGTCAACAGCCCCTACTTTGCTAAAGGAGCTCTTTGGGTTTCAGGTGTTTTGACACAGGCAGCCGAAGCTGCAGCTGATTTGGGCAAGAAGGCTAGCACATGAGTGAAGTTTTTCTTTCAAACAACAGCAAGGGTCTTTTACTTCTGTTCTTGTATAAAAATAAATATTTGTCCTTCTAGATGCAGCTACTCTTACACAGATTAGCGTCTAATGCTTTAATGAATAGCAGCTACTATGCTAAGGGAGCACTTTGTGTTTTTGGCCTATTGACATGTGAAGCTTAAAAGTTGTTTTTTAGCTACTATGCTAAGGGAGCACTGTGTTTTTGGCCTTTTGACATGTGAAGCTTAAAAGTTGTATTTTAGCTACTGGAGTTCAAAGCCCGGATTGTGCGCAGTTTTGGACTTTAGGCTCAAGATACATCTTATGGATCATTGATGTTTATACCTAACATTTTCAGCTGTCGGTTTTTTTTTAATTATTTTAATTATGGTGGTTGATATCACAATTCTTCAACTGCATGGTTTAGTTGGGCTGCTGTTGATACATCTTATTCACTGAAAGTCTTTACATGTGTAAATGTAAACTAAGCGGTAGGATGCAGATCGATTCTCTTGGATTCTTATGGTTGGCAGCTATGTGACGGTGCATTTTACAGCTTGCAGGTACAGTTCCTTGACAAATAAATTGTCAAATCTCTTGAATAATTGACCTTCGTTGCTATATGCTTGGAGTTGCGTTTATTTATAGCGATCATAAGCTGGACAGTCACTATTCCTGATGTGTTGGATAGTTTGTGTGATGATGCAATCTGGTTCCTTTCCGAGGACCACAAAGCTGAACCATCATTTATGCTGGTCGGTCAGCAAAAGTTTTGAGCATTCGACGCCCAGAACTGGTCTTGCAAGGCAAAGTATACCGGAAAATAAGTTTCTCTATACAATTGACTGCCACTAACATCCAAGAATGTTGGATCTTGAATTATAATGCCTAATTTTCTAGTCTTTGGTCACGCATTAACTAATTTCTAATCCTTCTTATTGCGTTTTCTTGTCCGCCAGCCACTTAATGATATCGTTCTTTACCCTACGGAAATGCAGACCCACTATGTCTCTCTTTAGTCCTCACAGACTAATATTAGCTCCTTTAGTCCGCCAAAAATTGTGCCTCAAGAAGCAACCCTTATCTTCTACTAACCATCATTAATGCCTCGTTTTGCGAAACTTGCCCTAAGAAAGCATGAATCATCTTCCAAAATGTCACCTATAAAATACTTTCTGTAATTAAGCTATACATTTCGCATCACCTTAACCACTTTCCGAACCCAATAATTGAGTGATTATGGATAGAGAAATCTTGCGCAAGGGCCCTTGTTTCTCACAATAAGACAAGCAGAACCATGGCCAATTAATATATGGATCAGTGGGATTATAGAGCCTTGTTCAAAACGTTTCAACACATCGTGCATTTGTTGCCATTAGCCTCAGCTTGATGGAATTGTTTTGAGGAACATTTATGGCACAGGTAGCTGATAAGAAGTAGTTTGTTCTCTACTTGTGTTTCTTTTGCTCGCTAATTGCGCTTTGCTTGTGACCAACCAAACTGAAGTCAACTTGATTAGACAGAGCTGTGTCATGTAGCCAGTGTTGTGATTTTGTGGCTGGACTGTAAAGGATACTTGTGAACTTGGATTCAGCGACAGGATTTGAATTGAGATGACGAGCAGGTATAAGGCTGTTTGGATCCCTTCGGCCGATTTATGTCGTTCTATTCATGTGTCTTTTTATGAAATCTCCCTTCTTTAATTTGGCATTGCATGAATGTGTTCAAAATTGTTTTTTAAAGTTATTTTTATTCAAAAATATATTAAAATAATATTTTTTTTATTTTTTTAAAATTATTTTTATATCAAAATAATCTAAAATATAAAAAAATAAAAAAAAATTCAATCTTTACCAACCTAGCGCAATACAAAACAGAGGATTAATTAACATATGGGATCTGGCGCCGCAGGCTATGCATCTAGTTGCCGACCTCCACAAATGATATCGGAAGAATTTTAGAATAGAATCTTTCAATTTTTTATGGTCTCTGGATAATCAGTTGCTTCCAAGCATTTTTTCAGACAAAGTTTATTTATTGTAAACTGAGTAAATAAGAACAATAATGAAAAAAAAAATATTCTGGGAATTGCGGTCCTGTTCATAAGTAAAGGTGGCTTTTCTTCGATTACTGCGTTTATTTCAAAGGAATTGCTCATTTATTAAAGAACAGAAGCTGAAACTTTGAAAGGGCTGTGAGGGCAACCACTCCTTGCCTTGTCTTCTTGGACCTCATGAGTCCAAACGAACAGCATTGACCTTGTCCCTCTTCTTAAGGGAACCTGGCCTCACTCTGACCACCCATAAATCTTCACCTACTGTGTTATTATATAGAAAAAGCAACAATTAACAATTCACGCGGCTTCGTTCTGTTGAGATTAATATATTCCATAGTGGAATAAAAATATATTAGAAGAGTAGGTAGTTATTTTTTGAAATATTATTTTTGTTTGAAAATATATTAAAATAATATTTTAAAAAGTAGTTATTTGTTATATCAACATGTTAAAATAATCTAAAAACATTAAATAAATATTATTTTAAAGTAAGAAAATAAAAAAAATCAATTTTTTTAAAAGTATTCTTTGAACACAAAAACAAATATATCATAATTCATTTTCTGTCAACAAAAAAAATTAAAGCAAGACCACCATCTTAAAAAAAACATTAATGAACATTTAAGATGTAGTAAAACCACCGTCTTAAAAAAATATTAATTAACATTTAAGTTGTTTAGAGTGTATTTGGGAATGCGATGCAAACTGTATTTCTAAAAATTTTAAATTTTTTTATTTAAAATAATTTATTTTTATATATTTTTAGATCTTTTTAATATGTTGATATCAAAAAAAAATTAAATAAAAAAATAATTTATTTTTAAACAAAAAATACTTTAAAACACTATCACTACCGTAATTTCAAATACTCTTTTAATCTACTAATGAGATGGCATAGTTTTGCTTACAAAGTCCCTCACAATTGAGTGCAAATGTAATGATCACATGAATACTTGCATTTTGGGACCTAGGTAAAGTGTCCTAATAAGAAATCATTGTCTTCAACAAGAGAGTTACAAGAGCTCTCATTACACTCGGAAAACCATCGAAGGACATAAAATTCAAAATTATAGCTAAAGCAAGCACTTCAATGAGCTCGGAAAGAGAAGATCTTGATATAAATTAGGAGAGCATGAGAGGAAGAAAGTGAAAATATTACTCTTACAAGTATCGTGAACTTCCTATAAAGGCAAAAAGGAAGTATACAATATAATTTTTCTCCGTAACACACACAAAGTAAGTATACAACATCACAATACATGACTGACTGAGGATTTTTTGAAGAACATGCTTGTAGGATGCATTATTCCCAATCTCTTCTATTGCATTTTTCCCATATGAACCTCGCTTCCAACGTACCAAAAACAAACCACTGTACAACAAACAACTTACAAGGAAAAACCCAGAAAAAAAAAGAAACCACAAAAGAAGATAGGAGAAACAAAAATCTTGATTACCCATCGATCAAAACTAGTCACAGCAACTGGGGCAGCGTATGAGTCCATTCTCATTGCAATCAGGGCAACGTTGAAACCCATATTCATTGCTCTCTTCACTTTCTTCTAACTCTTCTAGTTCTTCATCGTCACCTTCACAATATATCTTACAACTCCCTGAACATGTCTCACAAGGCACAAACCTGATATCCCCACAAGCCTCACAAGCCCCTCCAACTCCACCCCCACCACCACCATCCAACATTTCACACCCTTCAATCATTTTCTCTAGCAGACCTTCCTCGTGCATTCGCCGAATTTCCTCTGCTCCGCCAATGTATTTTCTCCCAATAAACACTCTTGGTAGCCCTCCCCCGCTAAACCCTTCTTTCATAAGCTCTCTCAACTCTTCCTTGAACCCTGAATGCATTGATACATCTCGTTCGTCAACACGAACTCCTAAGCTTTTTAAAATCACCCTCACATGGCAACAAGCCTCGTATGTTTTGCGCACCCCTCGCAAGCTTGTAAAATAAACAATTAACTTATCCTTACTGCGCTTACAATCTTTTGCAACAAAATCTACCTCCGTAGCATCATTCACAGGCAACGAAGAATCGTCGCTGTCACCAGGAGGTTGTCTCTCACTATCAATTGGCTTAATGTAAAATGGATGTGTGGGAGAGAGCTCTTCAAATGATTTTCTAAATGTAGAGATGACTTCAGGATCGAATTCCAGACATTTGGAAGTAGCATCCTCGTCTACAACTTGAAGCCACCCAGACTTAATATTATCAGGAGAAAGTTTGCCATTCTGCAGAAAATTAGTTTTGTGACAATCAGATATTGGACTTGGATCGCGAGAAATATCAAAAGAGAAACTGCGAAACCGATGAGATGAACAAGGATTCATCACATCTTCAAGCCCTTCCATCAACTCCCAAGTATTGATAGTTTCTGGCTCTCCAGGTGGTGTCATAATCGGAGTCCTTGGAACAACTTTTGGGATTTTTTCTTGGATCATATTAGACCAAGTCCTGGCTTCAATCAGTCCCGTTGAAAACTCCTCCTTGCTATTCAATTCTTTACTCTTCTTTACAAGCCCATTTGATCCATTAACATCGCCAACATTCTTCCATTGATCATCGCCTTTTACAATAACATCAATAGTCCCATTCTGATTCGCAGAATCAAGCGCGAGTGTACCTAATGTGGTGGAGGTGAGTGCCACCACATGGTAGCTATCGCCCTTTTGCTGTGGTGGATGAACAACATGCATTGAATAGCTTCGAGGCAGCGGTGAGTACGGTGACTGGCAATGCTTGCATCGCTTTTGCTTCGAACTCCCGCAGCCCATTTTTTTTTTCCACAATTCAAAATCAATTGAATTTCAAAATAAGCAAAACTCAAAAATCAAATGACATGAAAACCAGTGAAATAATCCCCCCTGTCAGGAGGATGAGTTGGATTAAACTGTCTGTTTGGTAGAGATTGTGATGAAAAAACAAGCAACAAAAAGGATGATTACGAAAAGATTAGATGATTAAGAAATTGCTTAAAATTGAAGGGAGAATGAGAAAGGAAGCTTCTTTCTTGTTTTCGGGATGTGACAGAGGAGAACAATAGTAATAAAGATCATCACCTGAACTTACCTGTATCATAAACAAGGGAAAACTGCAAGGACAAGATTCACCAAAACAGGTTAAACAACATTAAAAACATCAACAGACAACAAACTGCCTTGTTGGATTTCTTAATTGATGATTATAGAGGGGGGGGGGGGGACAGAGTCCAATCTAATCCAAGAAAGACTTGTGTGAATGCAAATGAATGTATTATCCCCTTAAAAAAGCAAAAGTTTGGAACTTGAAGGAATGCTGGAGATGGGAACAGGAATTGAATTCTGTTTCGGAGTAAGAAGATGAATTGAATGAAGAAGGAGAGGCTTTTTTTTATGAAAAATTAATGATATGATTGGATAGAAAAAAAGGAAAGGGAAATTATGGAAGGAATGATGGAAAGGAAAGAAAGAAACCAGGAAAGTTTCTTGGTTACGAAAGAGATGGGAAATGAATGAAGAATTCTTGAATTCTTCAAAGTCAAAATACAAAGGCGCACCCACCTGTTCTTATAATAATATTTGTCTTTCTAGAATTTGAAAGGCTTTGTTCCCATTTCCATGTTTGTTACTTTCTTTTTTCTTTTTTTTTCTCTTTTTGGTTGGTAAGCACTTGTATGTTTATTTTGCTGCGTCGTTAACCAGTAATTTTTTATTAATTATTTTTTATATTTTTAGAGCTCATTTAAAAAAAAAAACACGTATTTCCATCTATTATTACTCTCTTTTAATTATATTTTTATGTTTTAAAAAAACATTATTAAAAAAATAGCAATAATTAATCTTTAAATATCATAAAATATATGTGGTGCAAAGATAGAGATTAACTATTTCTTGAATGACTCTCACTCCATAGTTATCCTTGAGACTTGGCTAGGAGTTCAAGGAGATTACTTGCATATAAGTGAATTAACCCAAGTTTTGATTAAAAAATTTAAATCACATCATACAAAAGAATTTTTTTTTAAATGAAACCATGTTATTTTAATAAAATAAAATTAGTTTTTTCACCAATTTAACCCAAGTTAAATCCTAAATCCTAAATTTTATACAATTGAGAGGGAGGGCAGCTTATTTTGAATTCATAAAATGTTGTTGATGGTTTTTTGTTTTTTAATTATGTATATTTGGGTTCGTTTTTTAAGATTCTAAAATTAATAATTATGTAAATTTTTAATGATCCTATTTTGATTAATTTTTTAAGACTCTGAAGTTAACATTAATGTAAATCTCTAATGATATGTATATTTTAATTAATTTTTTGAAATTTTAAAATTAATAATCATATAAATATCTAATGACTCTAAAATTTAAAATATTTAAACTTTTAAAAAATAAATTTAAAATTTAAAATCGGGTCATTTTGCTAATAAAAAAAAAAGAAGAAAGAATGGAAGCCTTTTTGTAAAGGTAGCTGAGGCCAATGCCAGTTTGTCATTGGATCGTGTGATAATGAAAGGCAGATGGGGTTGTGGGGCCTAGTTGCCAGGAAGAGAGCTTGAGAGTTTAGTGCAGTGTTTTCATTTTCGCATTGCAATTTCCAAGTGTGGGAGGGGATCGATTTTCAAGAGTTT
>Ga0325410_1004282_pt1 | contig 16007 bp, 6 predicted proteins | sample PopdelMetagenome_16_FD_206182 | JGI IMG/M metagenome (GOLD analysis project Ga0325410, IMG submission 206182) | Populus deltoides microbial communities from Bellville, Georgia, United States - Xylem-PdIQD-R3 | ecosystem: Host-associated > Plants > Phyllosphere > Stem > Wood/Secondary xylem...
AAGAGAGAAAAAAGAAAAAGAAAAAGAAAGCTTGCCAACAAAAAATCACCCAACAATAACCTACACCATAAATTTTACCATGAGGAATTTACCATGAGGAATATAATGCGGCAACATGTCCAACAACGCGGTAAAAGAACAGGTTTAACCACCAAGAGATATCGCATGCATCTTGATACATACAATGCACAATCCATCTACTTTTTAAAATTTAATATTATTGAATATTGGTTTAAAAACCATAATGCCCTTTAACAAAACAATAACTAACAAAAAAATCAACTTGAAAAGACAAAAATAACCCTTGATCATTTTTCTTTCTTTACTTTAAAAGCATTTAAGTAATGTAACTATACATTCAAAAATAAAAACCCGAAACTGCCACTAAGACACCGAACATGGTTTTTTTTTTTTTTTTCTCTAATGATATTTTAGTATTTGTGTTGTTCATAGAAAACTAAAAAGACCTATTACTCCCATCATGCTGGCCAAGAGGCAAAATTATTTTTACTATTATATTCATTATAAAGTAAAATGAGTCTAATACCAGTAAGAACACTACTTTGCACCCTTTTCTCTTTTAATTTATTTTTTTATATTATTTGATCCATGCTTTATGTATTTACTTTTGCCTCAATGTACCCACAATGAAAGCTGTCCTTATTTTGAGACGCTTAAAAATTAAAAAAAAAAACTTTATTTATGAAAGTCCAAATGGCTTAAATCACTGCATAAAATGGACTTTACCTTTGTACCAAGAGAAATTGCAAATTCCTTTCGCCCTTGAGATGAAGGACACATGCATTTTACGTCCTAGGGATCTAGGACTCTCTAATTAAGGACGCCCGTAGAATGGGCATGATAGTAATTATCTGTAAATTCGCGATCTCTTTAAATAATATCAAGAGAACACCATCACTTAAGTAAGAAGTTTATCAGGAAGGAAAAATAATCAAGAAATTCAAAAGAGAAAAAAATAAGAAAAACAACAACTTTCCTTTGCTAGTCATCCTAATTTGTGTAGTAATTATACCTGATGATAGGGTTAAGCAAGTTAATTTAGTTAAATTAGGTCAATTAAAATAATATTATTTTTATTTTTTTAAAAAATATCAACTCGATTTTTATTTGTTTCAATTGAGTTCACTATAGTTCAATAATTTTTACACTTGGCCTTGTCTAAGAAGTGGGTCAGACAATGCATCGGTTAATCCATATAGTTAGACGGGGGTTTAATAATTGTGCTAATTTAAAATGTCTAAATGAGAAAATACTTTATTACTATAATAATTCTGTCAAATTTTTGTGAGAAAGAAAATTCAAAATCTCACCTAAATTTATAAATTTATGTATAAATGCGATACAAGTTAGATAAAATTTTTTTTTAAAACTTCATAAAAAAATTATCTAGATCGTAAAAGAACTATTTAATATTTTTATTAAATTAAATCAAATAGATTGATCTTGAAGTCTTTTGATTTGACTTCTTATTTATTAGGAGTTTAAAATTAAATTATTTTAAGAGTTGCTTTAACATGATGTAGTTAACTTGACCAGTTTAAAGACATTTAAGATGATTGGAAAAAAAATTCTAAAGATAAAATTAAGAAAAAATAATGAGATTGACATAAATTTTTTTTGATCAAACTTCTTGCCTAACCCACATTTAAATTAAATTGTGTGGGTGTTGCCCTGACAGAATTCAATTGATTTGGATGATCTAAAAGTAACCTGATCGATTAGTAAAAAACATTTGAGGATAAAATTGAGAAAAAATCATGAAATTGATAGGAAAAAAACCTCTCGACTCACCTATGTGCTCAAATCTGATTTTAAATTAAATTATATGAGAATTACCTTAACGTGACCTGGTTACCTTAACTCATTTAAAAATAATCCGAATGACTATTAAAAAAGTTTAAGAATAATAAAAAAAACCAAATTAAAATAAAAATGGAAAAGAAATAAGGGATTAAATTAGAAAAAAAGTGCGAACCTTCATTATTTTTTTAGATGCTTAGGTAATGTTTTTTTTTCATCATATATATGATCATAAAAAAATAGTCTATACTCTTTATATTATCATTCAATCTAATACTCGGAAAAAAATGAAAAAACTTAGTCTCAATTGCGATTAAATAAACTTATGGCCCATGGCCCACTATAAGTTAGTAAAAGCACTTCACTGTCTAATACTTTTCATTTTTTTAACCGTTACTCGGCCCATGAGCCTATTATCCCCGCCCTCCTCTTCCCCTCCTTCTCCATCTACATCGACCTCCTCCCTCCTCTAACCTCCGTCACCTTTCAACGGCACCGGCCCAAAAATGCTCCGCAACCGGCGCCGTCCCCGCTACAGTCCGCAAATATGCGCTTTTATCGCCGCTCTCCTCCTCCTCTTCTCAGTCTCTCTCCTCTACACTCGCCTCTCTTCCTCTCCCCAACAGAACACAGTTCCTTCGTCATTCAAGACCCAAGCTGACGAATTCTCAATAGCAATTGACAAGATCGATGAACAAGACACCATTAAAGAAGAAGAAGGATATCACCAGAACGACGGCAATGAAGACCAAAACGACACCGAAGAAGAAGACACGAAAAGGCCCACGATTTCATCTTCTGGGTATTACATGGATCATGTAACCGGTTCAATTAGAAGGTATTTGAATAAGAAATCGATAGAAGATTATGATTTTTCTGATTATAATTCCAATGGTTTTAGTCTAGGATTGAATGTAGAGGATTATAAAAGTAAGACCGCTTTTGGCAGTGATGATATAGTTGTCGATGAGGAAATTAAGAGGAAATTGAGTGAAGTTAAGAGTATTGAAGATGCATTGCTGTTGAAAATAGGTAAAAAGGTGTCACCTTTAAGAGAAGGGTGGGGTGATTGGTTTGATAAAAAGAGTGATTTCTTGAGAAGGGATAAAATGTTTAAGTCGAATTTGGAAGTTTTGAATCCGTTGACTAATCCTTTGTTGCAAGACCCTGATGGGGTTGGTGTTACTGGGTTAACTAGGGGTGATAAGGGTATGCAGAAGATGATTTTGAGTGAGTTTAAGAGGAACCCTTTTGGTGGGAAGAGGAGTTTGAGTGGTTTGGGGATGATCCACAATGCGGAAGTTGGAAAGAAGAGAGGTGAGGTTAAGAGAGTATTGAATGAGGATAATGGAAAAGTTTTGAAGGATGGTGATGGTAATATTGGTAAGGATGTGAGTTTTAAAGGAAATGGGATTGTATTGCATGAGGATCATGAAAGAAATTTGATGAAAGATAAGAAATTGAGTGATGGGTTAAATGGGGATGATGGGAGAAATTTGATGAAAGGTAAGAGCTTGAGTGATGTATCGAACGTGGAGGGAGTTAAAGATTATAAGGGAGATAAGAATTTGAGTGCAAATGAAAATGTAGTGGATAAGAGTAGTGGTGTTGGTGGTGAAACAAGGCAGATGATTGGAATGAAGACTAAGAGGTCCAAGGATCAGCAGAGGAAGCCTGAGGAGTCGAGTCATATACTTGCGGATGGGAAAAGATGGGGTTACTTTCCTGGTTTGCATCCTCATTTGTCATTTTCAGATTTCATGGCTTCATTTTTTAGGAATGGAAATTGTGGTATGAGGGTATTCATGGTGTGGAATTCGCCACCATGGATGCATAGTGTTAGACACCAAAGGGGACTTGAGAGTCTGCTCTCCCACCATAGAGATGCATGCGTTGTCATTTTCTCTGAGACAATTGATCTGGATTTTTTCAAGGACAGCTTTGTGAAAGATGGGTAAGCTCTTAATTAGGCCTTGTTGAATTCAGTCATTGATTTGTAATCTAATCAATGCAACTATTTTCTATATAGTTACAAGGTTGCTGTTGCCATGCCAAATCTCGACGAATTGCTGAAGGATACACCCACCCATATTTTCACTTCAGTTTGGTTTCAGTGGCGAAAGACAAAGTTTTATCCAACTCATTATAGTGAACTGGTCCGCCTTGCTGCTCTCTACAAGTAAGCTCGCTTCTAGAAAAATACCTTGGAATGATGCAACAGCTTGCTGGTTCCTGTGTGAATCTCATTCAGGACACTACTTAGAGACGTTGAAAATAAGTAGCTTATGTCTTCAAGTGCTAAATCTCAAAATGTTGTAATTTTGATGCTGGCTCTTGACCTGGAAACCACGTATTAGTTAATATCCTTAGTTAATATCCTCCTGATGCAACAGCTCGTTGGTTCCCATGTGAATCTCATTCAGGACACTACGGACACTACTTTGAGACATTGAAAATAAGTAGCTTATGTCTTCAAGTGCTAAATCTCAAAATGTTGTAATTTTAATGCTGGCTCTTGACCTGGAAACCACGTATTAGTTAATATCCTTAGTTAATATCCTCTTCACTCGAGTTGAGAAGTATTATTATTTTATATTCCAGATGACGGTTCTACAATGTAATGTAGTGATTGAATCACACCATTTCTTACTGTTATTATGTATAGAATCAACTTTTTTGTGATGTATTTTGTTGGGTTGTGCAGATATGGTGGTATCTATCTTGATTCTGATGTCATAGTTTTGAATTCATTGTCTTCACTTAATAATACTGTTGGCCTGGAGAATCCACGAGCTGGAAGTTCTTTGAATGGGGCTCTGATGGCATTTAGAAAGCACAGGTACTAGTGGTACTTTGTGTTTTACTGGCAGAAATCATATCTATTGTTGAAATTTTTTCGGGTTAGGTTTGGACTTAAAAATTTATTTGGATTTAATCCATTAAATTCATGGGTATTATCTTTTATAGATGAATGGTTTAGCTTCCAAGTTCTCTCTTCCTCCCTCTCTCATTTATCTCTCTAAATCCCTCCTTTTCCCATGTCATTTAACTGCTGAGTTTTTTTGTCTGTTATCTGCTTCCCTTTCCCATGAATTGCTAAACTCATTCTTCATATGCTAACCAGGAGTTTTTAATATATTTGAGCAAATTGAGTGCAAATTTGTCCTCTTCTCAGTATTCTTTCTGCAATGCTGGCTTTCCTAGTTTTTCCAACCCCCCCCCCCCCCCCACACCCCCAAAAAAATCCTCTTACTATAAGAATGTGTCATTATCAGTTTGCTATGATTTTTCTATTTGCTTTCTACAATGGGTTCATTAACATTTCCAACTGTTAGCATGTCTTGGTTATAGTTTCATTAACCATAACCAAGTAGCAATGCAGCAGCGTTGATTTTTTTTCTGTTCTCTTTTCTTTATAGCATTTACCTCCCTTCTGGAACTGATTTACTTCTCTTCATGCAGTCCATTTATAACCAAGTGTTTGAATGAGTTCTATATGACGTATGATGATAACCGTTTAAGATGGAATGGAGCTGATCTTTTGACTAGAGTCGCAAGAAATTTTTTGAGTAAGGAGAATAAGTCCATTGATCAAAAGGAGTTGAAAGTGCAACCCTCATACATTTTCTTCCCCATTAGTTCACAGAATATTACAAGGTATTCTCCAAATTTTGAGTTCATTTCTTTACATGCTTACTCGTTTTTAGCATTCAGATAAGCTTTTTTTTTTTTTGCAATCACACGTGCACTAGTAAGCTGCTCAAAATGTTGCTTTTTATGAGTTCATTGGAATGCATTGCGGAAAACATAGGGTTCTGGTTCCAACTCCCTTTGCCCCACAACTTCGTGTATACATATTGGAAAACTAAAAGAAAAACTTAAAAGTGACTCTTGAAGTTGAATCTGCAAAATGTAATGACTGTAAAGTTCAGAAACCTATGTTGCAGGTCTGTGAGCTGACTTGCTGTTACATTTAATTAAAACACCTTGTCCCATCTTATGTGATCGATCGTTCCCCATGTTCTGCTTTATATTTTGTTTTAAACAGAGTTTAGTTGTAATAACGGTACACCCCTCCCCCAAAAAAGGAAGGGAAAGATCAAAACCAAAGGGTTTCTTGCTGTTTAACTTCAAATGTTTCTCTCCAACCACTGGCGACTATGTGTTCTCGCCAAGATAAATTGAGGCTTCAAGTAGAACAAATTTGTCTAGCCAGATTATGATAAAAAAACTTGGTGTGTTTCAGCCTTGTCTTTGAGACAACTTAAACGAAGGTTTTTGGTCTGGAATTCGGGTGGATAAGGATAAGTTTGTGTTTGGGGTTTGAGAAATTGGTGCTGAAATTCTTGTCTTATATTGCAGAAAATATTTCGGCTGAAAATTTAAGATAATTCCTAGTGAATACATCCTCCCAAAATGTACTCTGTCTGCTGGATTCTCAATGTTCATTTTACAGTTTGACGGGAGAAGTTTTTCTTCACCTGCACTGCTTTTTTTTCACTCTTTTTTTTTTGGCATATGCAATTTGCATATACCCTTTATTTGTCTGGTTTATGATGGCTTTATATATACGTGATATCTTATATTTTAGCCTTTTAAGAGTCAAAATCTTCAACAGATCTGTCGCATAAAAAAATTCTTTACCTCATTTGTGCCTTAATTAATTCTAAATGCAAACAGCTACTTCACCACACCGGCAAATGAGAATGAAAAAGCTCACCAAGATGCTCTCTTTGAAAAGATTCTCAGTGAGTCATTGACATTTCATTTTTGGAATAGCTTGACATCTACTCTCACTCCAGAGCCAGGAAGTCTCGTCTCTCGGCTTATTGATCACTCCTGTATCCATTGCTTTGACGTATTGTGAATTGTACATGTCAATTTTCCCCAAACTTTGTTGATTAGGATGAACTACAAAAGCATTTTGATTTATCATAGCATATCAAATTGTTGTCACCGCTGAGAAAGATATCCAGCATTTAGCCATCATAGAGATTTGAGGTTCAAGAAATGATCCTATTCATGTTTGCAGTATAGACACAGTTTTGTAAATGATAGTTTGAAGAATGTCATTGAAATTCATTTTTTATCTTCTGTATTATTTACACAATTTGTCACAATTTTGCTGTCATAATAAAACTACTAGTTAGCTTGCTTCTTGATGATGCTCGCTCTGTGTTGGATCCAGGCTACATATACTATTATATCATCAAATTGTTTTGTTTCCAGTGGTGACCTAATTGAGATGAAAAACATTTTGGTTGCACCTTCCATAGATTTAGTTAGTGGATAGCTTCTACTAGATTTTGTTGTTGATTGTTAAGCAGATTGAATCCATGATTTGAGCCCTTTATTACACTGAAAATCAACCAGGGATCATTCGATCTTGCAGGAAGACAATTACAAATGAGTGGAGAAGGCATTACAATTACAGACTTGTTTGAGAGGCAGATTGACCTTTTGATAATTAGATGATGCCTTTAAACGAGGTCAACATTCTAAAGGCAAAAAGAAAAAAAAACGTGTTATGCCTCATTTAAACTTTAGGTTTTCCAAACAATGCCTTAAAAAGTTAAAATAGTGATATGTTTCGTAGCTATGCATCCAACAAGCGAAGTATCGTGTCTCTGGTAAGCGGATATCTATCATCAAAGCAGGCCTACCTTGCCTGCTTGCTCGTCAGATTCCCGTGCATGCTCTGCACTCAAAGCCTTATCCTGCCTTTCCAGATGTCAAAAGCAAGGGGAAGAGCTGGAAATTATTGGAAATCATGGACATTTAGCACACTTCTAATCAATGGCATTGGGCCCAAAGCATCTCCTTTTCACAGGGTTCCATACCCATTGCACCAGGAACCTCCTCCCTTTCACTCCGTTCACATTGTACCCATCTCCCCAAGAATCTTTATTCACTTTCCCCACAAAACCTCCACCCCCACCAGTCCCATACACGCCCAGGCATAAATCTGCTATCTCGGTTGGCGAGGTAGGGTCATCTCCTGCATACCATGCATTGATAAATGGATTACTTGACACTTCTGCTAACTCATGAGCAAGCACACTGATCATTCCGTCTACACCAGGATCCCCGTTTGGGGCTCTCATTATGTTGTTGCCTCCGTTAGTGCTTGGCGGTGGCTTCCCTGAATACTTAGGCCATGCAAATGGATAAGCACACATACCAGGACATTGAGTTCCGCTATAACCAACCCAGGCATAAGGCACAGTGACACCAACTATGGTCGGAAATGTGAAGTAGTGAAAACCACAAACTGCTCTACAGAAATCTTGAACTTGAACATCACCAGAAGTCAGCACTAAGTAGAGACCATTGTGAGGATTGAGAGGTAAAGCTCTTGGATGGGCAGTGACTGCAGATTTGATGATGGATTGCATCGCCAAACGACTTAGATAACGACCATGAGAGTATCTATAGTCATAGAACTCCCCTGACAGGACAATGTTTCCAGTGACATTCGATCCTGTTTGGTCTGTATAAAGACGGACTGTCCTCCACCAATCAGAAACAGAAGGGTAAGGAGATGAATAAGAGAGGGAATAGATGAAATCTCTAATAGTAGCTTGGTGGTTTCGGTTCCATCGACCATACCAGATAATGTACAAGTTGACAGGTCCAGCCAGAACAGGTCCCATGTGGTACTGAAGGTCTACTAAATCAGAGGAGCCCTCATAGTTCTTGGCTTGGTTGAATAGGTTATCTTGGCTCCGTGAAGAGGCCAAAGAAGACGAACAAAACAGAGAAAGAAAGAGAACATGCCATTGCCAAAGCTTCTTATGCATTCTGTTCTTTGAAAAAAGAAAAAAGAAAAAAGAAGCTCTCTAATCTCTAGTTTTGTGGGTTTTGACAGTTGAAGAAAGTTCTTATATAAAAGATCAGAAGGTCTATTGAGGAGGAGGAAGAGCGGTAGGTGACTTGGTGAGATTCTTCATTTCTTATTATTTCCTTGTGGTGGACAGTGGCTTGCATGTTTACATAATTCCCCTTCACCATTTGTCTACTTTTTGATGATGACTAACTACATTTCTCCTTTTGTTTCTTTCCCTTTATTCCTTTGCTATAATAGATAAAAGTGTTAGGTTAACAGACTTAATAATGTATTTTGTTCCTTCCCCAAGGAAGTAATGGCAGAGAATCATTTCTTAATTGCCGTAGCATAGTTATCACTTAGAGTTCAATTTACTTTCTAGTTCTTTTCCATCTTTCTCTTTCTGACTGCCACCCCTCCCCAGTTCAAAACCTTAGATTGATCCCATGAAATAGTTTTATTTCCTTGTTGTTAAAGGAACTATTATTTTTATATCCTTTTAGAAGAATAATTCTACTATCAAGAACATGAATGATGAGGTTGCTGCCGTTATTGGCTCCATGATTCCTGATAATTGAGCTTTAGAGGTCTAATTCCTGATAATTGAGTTAGTATACATTTGGATAAAAAAAAAACCTCCACAAATCTACTGAATTTGGCATCAATTGGATTGTGATCCCAAGTATTGACTTGGATTGTAGCATAAAGGCAGTAAAATAAAGAAATGATAAAAAAGTGTGAAAGTAAATGATGGTTGTTCCCTGCAGTAAAAGCAAGCATGTGATACCTTTTCATCATTTTTCTCCCTTTTGGATTACAATTCTTCTCTTTCAAGATCTTTGACTATCCATGTTAATTCATGCACAAAAGATTCATCAGAAACATAATTACATAAGCATATTGTTATATAAAATTTCCTTGGAAGATAGGTCAAGTAGCAACGTGTGGAAGAAGAGAGAATAGGTGACTTGCAACAATGGTAAGTAAACAGGCAAGCCCTCGTCTAGACAACCCGTTAACAAAGGAACAGATATCTTGAGCTTGTCTTTGCTCCTTTGGCATCGCGTTTATCTATGTCCTCAAACTCATAGAGGGTAGGGAGGCTTTGTTTGGATTGCAAGTACTGAGCTTATTACGTACCCAGTCATCAATCAAGATTAAAAAACGTTTCTAGTTAATGCATCAATCTTATATACAAAATGAATAATTGGATTAAGGATTGAACAAGTAGAGGCTTCGTTCTTGGTATGCCAAGCTTATTAAAAAAAAAAAATGGTGTAAGTTAAAAGGAAGAAGAAGAGGGGAATGCAACAATTAATCGTAGTGGTTGGCTCTGATATATAAAAGTTTCTTGTAATCATTCAAAGGTGGAAGGTGCATGTGATGGTTGAAGCATTTTCAACCTTTTGCCCTTAATGGCAGGAGCAGATTGATTCCTTAATAAATTTCTTACCTCGCCAAATCGTTGTCCTCCGGGTCATCTCCTTGGAATGAGTTTTTCTATTAATATATAGTTGTTTAGCTATAAAACTTGATTCAAGAATGACCCGGTTTGAAACATATATTATAAATTAAATGGGTTGATTCATAGGTTAACGGGTCGATCTGGGTTATGATTTAAAAAAAATTAAAACTAAAATAAAATTGTTTTGATAAATAAAAAAATGGTTTCCAATAAAACCCAATCAAGATAAGTTCTAGATTAAATTTTATAAATATGATACTTTTCGAAGCAATTAATGATCACCAGGAAATCAGGCGTCTATTTTGCTAATTGATTGTTTCAACTGCAACAGTTATGACTCATGGCAAAGTGCTTTTCTTACAGTGGATATGATCACACTATCAAAAGTCAATTTGTACACATTTCACTTCAGTCCTTAGATTTATTAGTCAATCCATCTTGTAATTTAAGAAAAAAAATCTATAATACAGGAGGAGTAATTAATAAGATTTTATTAATTACTTTTTAGATTCAATTTAAAAAGAAAATCGACACAAGGAGAAGTGAAAAATCCTAAGTAATAAAAAATCACAGTAGAGCCTCACCTTCCATTTAATTAATCCTGTCGCATAAAAAAATTTAAATTAAAAAGAATTTATAATTTAATACATTCTTCTACCTCCAAGTTTAAATTAAAAAAAAAATGAAGAACAGAACATCTTTAATCACCAAACCAACCTAGAGAATTTGCACCTTTTTCTTCTATAAAAAATGGAGAGAGGAAGAGATTAATTTTGATAAATGAAAAATTCAAATAAAGATCGAGTATAATTATATTTTTTTTAAATGCAGGAGTCGCACTTTATCTTTTAGAAAATTACAGAATCTAAACTACGAAATCATCCATTTCAGGATCCTTTCTCTATCAAATTAATCACCATTTCGGTTTCTAGTAATTTTATTTTTCTTGACTAGCTCAACTAACATTAGTACAAAGACCTCTTCTTTATATATATAACTTGTACTAGAGAGGTAATTTATTTCATCAGTTTTGTTCTTAATGGGACTTAATTTCATATTTATTTGCAAGAATGGAGGTTGCTTCAAGACCATCCTAATTTAAACCTAATTTGGAATATGGGTTGAACAGGCTAATTTTGATCTATCAGAATAATATTGTTTTATTTAAAAAAAAACCCAAATAGCATTGTTTTGTATTTTTTTAAAATAACCTATGTACATACTAATAACCAATACATATTAGTAGTACATGAAATCCAACCCAATAATAAATAGAGACGAGATCAATCCCATTACTTGTTTTGTGCACTAAAAAAAGAAGTAGAAATAGCATTTCAAGATCTTCCAAGCCCAAGCTTTCAAATAAAGAAACGAAAGCAAACATGTCATAACTAAACGAGCCCGCCCAGTGGGCAAGAATCTATGTGCATGGAGAGTGGATCCAAGTTCAGCCTAGATGCCCTTGGAGAAGAGCAAATGGCATCACTGGCGGGCGGTCGTAGAGGAAGCAACGATTACTTCTTATGGGTTGTAAGAGAATTAGAAGAGGCCAAGCTTCCAAAAGACTTTGTAAGGGAGACATCAGAGAAGGATCTAGTCATTAAATGGTGTCCTCAACTACATGTTTCTGGAGCACAAATCTATTGGGTGCTTCTTTACTCGTTGTAGATGGAATTCAACACTTCAGGCATTGAGAGATATTATTCAAAAACCCATAGATACAATCAATACAGTTTAAACACTTACACAGTGCACATAGTTAATCCTTTATCAAAATTAATAAACACACTAAGTACTATATTTTCATCATTAACGACCAAACTGATATGAAGAGTCGATACAATCACTGGGTGGATCAGATAACTTTATTGGATTGGCCTTATCATCATCTTTTGGCATATGATGTGGAGTTAAAAAAGGCTTAGGAGGCATTTGTAGGGATTCAACATCTGATTCAAGCATCTTCACAACATTATGCATCGACGGACGATCATTCGGCCTCAATTGTATGCACCATAATGCCACTATAATCATCTTCTTTGTTGTTTCTTTTCTCTGCTCCGTGGCATGATCTCCTAGTTCAACATCATTTCCTTCACTAACTTGGTCATAAATCCAGGAAGGGCAGTAAATTTGACTTGAATGATCCGCCAATGCATTCAAGTTCTTCCTTCTTCCAATCATTTCCATTAATAGCATCCCAAAACTATAGACATCAGATTTGTGAGAGACGCCTCCAATATTTTTGTAAAACAATTCAGGAGCCATATATCCTATCGTTCCTCTAGCCGCAGTAAGGGACACAATACTATTATCTGTCGGGTATAATTTTGCTAGTCCAAAATCTGAAAGTTTTGGAATAAATTTTTCATCAAGAAGAATATTGTGAGGCTTGATATCAAAATGCAAAATTTGAATATCACAACCTTGATGTAGATATTCAATTCCACGAGCCACCCCAAGAGAAATCTCGTACATTTTCTCATTGCTCAATGAGATGCTACCTTGTCGAGAAACAATGTACTTATCAAGAGACCCATTAGGCATGAACTCGTATATAAGAGCACGCTTCGAACCCTCGACAGTGAAGCCAATGAGTCGCACGACATTGACATGGTAAATTCTTCCAATGGTGGCAACTTCGTTGATAAAATCTTGTCCATTGGTGTTTGACTTGGTCAAAATTTTTACTGCCGCAAAACCGCCACTACGAAGCTTTCCCTTATATACTAAGCCGAAACCTCCTTCACCTAACTTGTTTTTAAAACCGTTGGTTATCTTCTTAATATCCGAGTAAGAGTACCTTACTGGCATAAGATCATTATCATGACTTTGCAAGAACTTTTCAATGTTGTCATACATGGATAAATGTCTTCTTCGCCATTTGTAGACCAGCAAGATTATAAGACATGGAAGCCCACACAAAAATAACAGTACACGATATGCCGCTGCATAAATACATCACAAGGACAATCAATGTTGTTAACATACATATTTTTTGTTATTAGATTTCCATATCTTTCTTTTTATCTGAATAGAAATGTGACTTTCATTATGTTGTAGAGTCCTTTCCAATTTAACAGTGTATCCATGAAAGCATATTTTCTCAAACAAACAAATTCTTATCATAAAAAAAACATCTGTACAAGTATTTCATTTATTCTAGGGTGTGTATATGTGTGTGAGCATGCACATAATTTGGCCCATGTTTTTCTTTAAATTTTTTATTTTATCCATTAGCTTTTATACTTTTTTTCATCAGTAAAAGTCCTTAATATGAATATTTTAACTTCTAAATTTGTGTAACTGCATTCTATTTCTTCAATTTTAAAAACCGACTCCCTCAAAGCTCTAATTAATAAATACCTTCTGAAAAACGCTCTAATAAATATTTTTTGAAGATGCAAACATAATAGCATTTATGCAATTCTATGATACAAACAATAAAGGGAATAATATAAAATTTTAAAATTCTCGGGCTATTATATGATTAAAAGATTTTCTTTGCATTGTAGTACTGAAATCATTATTTATAATTGAAATAAAAAACTATAAAAATATTAATATACATAATTAATTTGAGGCAAAAATAGTATAAATTTGATTTGCCGTTAAAAAAATGAAATTGTCAAGAATTAGATAAGAAATATTTTCGATTTGAAGGACTTATTTTCAACAACTAAACTGATGGGAATAAGCAAAAGCTAATTCTAAGGGATAAAACCATAATAAAGTATCAAAACTTGGAGATAATTTCTAGCACTTAATTTTCTCTCTTTTTTCATTTCTTGGTCATGAATAGTGCTTGTCTTAAGGTGAATTTGTTGTGCGTCTGATATACATACATTTATGTGCATCACAGTTAGTCCAAATAAGCAAAGTAAAATACTTACCAATGGGGGCAAGTAGCGCAGTGAGCACAGCTACGACATCTTCTAATCGATTTGAAGAGATGTTCACATTAATAAAGCCTGCCAAATAAAAACAAGAGGAGAAACAACACAAAATATTAATTATATAATAGTAATGTTAAGGATAGTTGGAGTTGCTTCGGACAACTGTGTTAGACACTGCCCAACTCAATTAGCCACATAAGTTTCAAAAATCCAGTTATGTCCACTCTCTCTCTTAATCAATATATAGAGAAATAATTAAACATTAATTCTTACTCAATTTATCCAATCCATCATTCCCCTTATTAGGAGGGATGAATTAGAAGAATGATGAAGATGAGAGATGTAACTTACCATTCATCTCATGTTGCCTGATAAGTGAGCAAAAGGATGAAGATCAATAATTCATCCAAATAAAAAATAAAATGAATGAATTACAAATGATTTGAAGGAGAGGAGACACTCCATCTAAATCAGAAGGCTTAAAAATAATATCCAATCCTTTCTAATTAGATCCTTGTGATCCTGCTTGCTAAATGAAAGATACATTCAATCCCTCTATCCTAATCATTTCCCTCTCATCCATCATTCCTCCAATTCCTCCTAGCAAATAGTTTATAAAAGTTAATCCGTGAATATTTCACTAGTCTTTGAAAAGAAAAATACCAAAAAAAAAAAAAAACTAACTAAGAAGATAAAAATTTAAACAAATCCGAGAGAAATTGCCCATGTATGTGCAATCTTTCAATCTCTTAAAGTTCTATAGTTTTATAAAACTACGCAATCATTGGCTTGGTTAGCAATAAGAAGGACATCAAGAAATGAACAGCAAGATCAGAAGCAGCTTATGCAATAAGTAACCAACTGGGAGGAATTTACAAGGACCATTTGCAGGATGTTTGGTAATATAGATGATGTGGTGGAGAAGTGTAATAGTGTAGGATAAAAGCATGGGTTTCTTTTTTAATAATAATTTTATTTTGATGAAGTCAAGCAAAATTTGATTTATTATTTGCAATTTGGTGTATGGTTTTGTGGGATAATTTTTTTTCCCATGAAAGTATATAAAAAGAAACCAAACAAACAGTGCAAAACTCACAAGTAAAGTATTATTTGAAGAATATGATTTATTATTTGCAAAACCAACACCTTTCATATTTCTCTACTACTTGGAGCCAAACTAGTTAATATTAAACCTTACAATAGCTCATTTATGCACAAATAAGAGATAGATTAATTAAGGCTAACACACATTAATTAAGATTTTATGTTGAATACATGCAACTATATAATTTTACCATAAAAAATAATTTAACAATCTATAGAAATATAAATGTTATTAATAAATAGCTGTTAAGTTTAATATGCAAGCTAATGATCTATATATCCCAAAGTAATTAATCCACACTTCTAATCTAATATGCACCTTGTTTGGAGAGAGAAAAATTCTTAACATGGAATTCTTCTTCTATAAAATATCTCACATAACCTGAAAAAAAAAAAAACAATTGTTAAAGAGACTAGGAGTGTGTTTTAGAAACATGAAACTATTTTTCTTTTTCATTTTTAGTTTTTCTTTTCTTTTCCAATTTTATTTTCTAATAAAAAAATTATAAAATATGTTGTTCATTTGCTAAAAACAAATATGTATTTTTTAATATTTCACTTTGTTAAAAAAATCATTTGTAAAAAGCCGTATCTTGGACTCAAAAAAGTTTTTATATTAGTCTTACAATAAAAAATAAGTTCGCTACACTAATTAAATATGAAAATGAAAAAAAAATAGTTTTAATATTTCACTTTGCTAAAAAAATATTCTTGTGTATAAAAGACAAAAACTGTATTGTTTGTCTTTTTTTATTTGAAAAATAATTGAAAACCTTGTAAATAAAAACTATAGATAACCTCTAAAATCTGTTTTTCAAACTCAGTACAAATTTTTAAAACTGGTTTATGGTTTTTTTAACTTCAATTTTCCAGAAAATTAAAGTATCCACTTCAT
>Ga0325410_1004290_pt1 | contig 15987 bp, 9 predicted proteins | sample PopdelMetagenome_16_FD_206182 | JGI IMG/M metagenome (GOLD analysis project Ga0325410, IMG submission 206182) | Populus deltoides microbial communities from Bellville, Georgia, United States - Xylem-PdIQD-R3 | ecosystem: Host-associated > Plants > Phyllosphere > Stem > Wood/Secondary xylem...
TCCCAGCCTTTTGTCATTCTTGGAATGTCGCATCTGTCACAAACATCCCACCAGATCGCTTTAGTATAGGAGCATTCAAAGAACAAGTGGTTGTGATCCTCATTGTTGCGGAGACAGAGTGAGCATTTATTGGGACCATGTATACCAAACCGATGAAGTTTATCTTGAGTTGTGAGTTTTTGTTGGACAGCCATCCATAGAAGAAATGAATGTCTTGCAACAGCATTCTTGAACCACACAATGTCATGCGAACTTCCTAAGTTAGGAAAAGCATTAAATAGTCCTCCCCTCTTTAGAAATAAGATATGGCCGACTTCCTTAATTAGGAGAATAAATTGCTGACTTTTTATCCTTGTAGCATTCGGAAAAATAACAAGCCTAACAAGGCTGGTATTGGGCCGGACACATCAACCCCTTGTTCCACACGAATTGGGCTCTTCTTAGACCTGAACTAGATGAATTAAAGGCTATCTTTCATGCTCCTTAAATGTCCCAAGCCCCTCTAGGTCCATTTTGCTCCATGTGTTTTAAACAAGCCCATTCAATGCTTCATTAAGCTTCTTTGCCCTAGCTCTTGTGATTGGCCCAATTGCACCTCCAATGGGTCGTTGGCATGATTACGCTTGGTGTTGGGCTAATTCGCATCAAATCTTAACCAAATAGGAAGTCCACAAGTCAAAAGTAAGTAAATAACAAAATTCATACAACCTCTGTTGACCAGTATTTCCATGCCTTCCCAAACTCTAATTGACATGACATATTAACCCAAGGTAGAAAAACATATCTGGAGAGTCCATGTAAAACTGTAGCCCGATCCAACGATCGGATTGAGAATTATGATTGTTTCTGTAAACCTGGAATGTTGCGTATTTACGCCAAAATCTGAATCTGGCCTTACTAGGGTCAAATCACAAGGTTGAACCGTATCACCAGAACATCAAGTTTTATTTAATTCCAAATTGATTTGAAATATAGACGCGAATCAGCCCCTTCAAAACTCGAATTTGAAACCTAAACCAAACAATGTCCAAATGTGATATATCATGCGATTTCACCATAAATAACTAGAATATCAATTTTGACACAATTATAGTATGGTTTTAAAAGTGGACGCAAAACTGAAGCGAAACAAACTCCTTTGTCCTAAGTAACATTTTTCTAAATTTTTGTTTTAGTCAAAAAAGAAATTCTGGACAGAAAGACTCATTCAACTCAACCAATCAAGAATAACGTATGAAGAAGACAATCTAACTGAAACTGACTTGAAACAAGATGAGACTTGAAACAAAGACAACATAAAGAAAAATTGACACAGAAGATAAAAACAAAAATACAAGACCTAAAAGGATATAACTTGATTAATGAAGCCAAGCTCTGATAGCAAATGATGGGAACCTCTTGACCACATGGTCACACAACCCACACACAAACACCAATTTCCAGAAAGCCAAGTAAATCAGGTTTGATAGGAGTGACAGAAAGATAACTTCTACCTAGGCACCAGCACTATTGGAAATGAAAACCCCCACCAAACGAATATTGTTTCATGAATGAGAAGTATAAAGATTGTTGCTCCCTAATTTTTGACCCCATGTTTTCAAAAATCCAAAACAATAACAAAAAGCAAAAAAAAAAAAAACCCCTAAAAATATGTTCTTGATATGTTGACATTGTTTTTAGCATTTTCAGCGTCAACTCAAAAGAATTTAAATTTTCAAAGGTCTTTTGAACGTATTCGACCTTTAACGTGTCATTTTCAAAGCTAATGATTTTTCTCATTTGAGTAGACATTGATAAGAAAAATCCAAAAAATAAGAAAAATCAAAATTTACAAAAAGAAAAAAGTTGAGGGACCAATTTGGAAACCTAACAACATTTTACAATAAATATAAGTCTACACAAGATAAAAAGGGGCATTGAAAAAAATATTTGGGGAGAAGGGAGAAAAGTTTTGAAGGAAGGGTACACAGAAAACCCTAAACCTAAACCCAACCCATCTCTAACAAAAAGCCAGTCAGCCACCCCCTCCCTTGACCAAAAACAAACGAGAGCCACCATGTCCCTCAACAACAGCCAACACTCCCTTTATCCTCTCCTCTCCCAATCGGCTCACTCTTCTTTTGCACCCATAAAAGCCACCCGCCGCTGCACCTCCATCTGCCCAGCAGTAGCTCCCTTCTCACAGATCTTCCCCTTCCCTCACCAGATCTTCCCTCTCACACCCGAACACCCACTAAAACAACAAATGCCAGCCATTCCCTATTTCCCTCACCGCCAGCTTAGGGAGAAATAAAGGAGAAAGGGGCCGAGCTTAATGTGGTCTATTCCCCCTGCTTAGACCTTTGTTTACCTCACTTCTGACTAAAGAAAAAGGAGGGGTCAACGATCTACTCGATCCAGTGGGTCTCTGACTGTGCAAGTCGCCAAGGAGTGACTCCACACGACACAGCAAATCTGCCACCTGAAGAAGGAAAGAACAACAAACTGAGAAGGAAGAAGACATAAGAGAACATATCTAAAAGGGGAAATCTGAGAACAAATTTGGACATAAATGGATTAAAATCAACTGTTTGTTGTGTTTTTCTCTTTACAGGTAACGGGGATCCTCACCATCAGCAGGAAAGTGAAGAGGGGGGAAGCTGTTCCAGAACCCCAAGGTTTCTTGGATTTTCTTGCGGTGGCGGGGCAAGTGGAGGAGACACACCACCACTATTCCGGTGGTTTAGAAGACTTCCCAACAGTTTTCTGGATTTTTAGGGGCTATTTTGTAATTTTTGATTTGTGTAATGTGTTGTTTGATTTATTTTAAATTTTGGTGATTTGTAACATGTAAATGTGGGTGTATGAGAAAAACATAATAAAAAGGGATGTGTGTGTGTTTGTACCTTTTTTATATATGTTATTGAATTATAAAATCAAAAGGACAAAAAAAAGAATTTAATGTTTTCAATTTGCATATGGACAAGTATCTTAAGTACAAATAAAATCATGTTGTATTTCCCATGAAAATGTAAGAACATGTTTCTACATATATTTTGGAATTTAATAATTGATTTATTAAAACCTTAAGAATTTGACTAATGTTTTAATTTTTAAATCACATCAAATCACAAAGCAGCTTACCTTAGGTAGGTGCGCTAGGGGTGCTAATACCTTCCCTAGCCATAACCAGTCCCTTACTCTCGAATCTCTGACAACAACCAATACACTCGGGTTTCCTAGTAACCTTCAATCAAATACTAGGTGGCGACTTAGCAATCAATCAAACAAAAAAAAAATCGCCATCAACGCCGCGCGGGGACGTGCAATAAGGATGATGCCACAAAGTCAGTTGCTCTTTGATAAGTCGTTTTTCATTTCTTTAGAGAACCAAGGAAGGGAGAGTATCACACCAACACACACACACACACACACACACACAAAGTGTAGCAAACAAGAAGTTATGCCTTTATTTATACTGACTCAAGATTGAAACAAACCCTAATGGACCCCTAATGTGGACTTACATGAGGCCCACTTATAATTAAACCCAAATAATATAAATAAACCATAAACTAAAAAGAAAATAATAATAGCAATAATAAATCTGAATTTAATATCCTAAATATAATATGATTAGATTTGGTTCCCTTTAGAAGTCCCATATAAGGTAGGAGAATCAAATCTGAAGTTGCCTCCTCTTTAGTTTTCTTGTTTGCAAAGTATTCTTAGCTGACTTGAATGATAGATTCCAACTATAATAAGGATAGGATAATTGTTTTCATACACCATAAGGATTCCAGATTAATACGGAGTCCATATCACACATGGAAACTATGTTGTTACCCATTAAATATTATTGCAAGATTAGGAAATTCCCAAAACCAACTGCCACATCCTTGTAGGAAAAACAATCCTAGCCAAATAGGAAGTGCACAAGTCAAAAGGAAGTAAATAACAAAATTCATACCGCCTTTGTTGACTAGTATTGCAATGCCTTCCTGAATTTCGATTGACTTAAAATTTTAACTCAAGGTAGGAAAACATGTCAGGAGACTCCAAGTAAAATTTCAACCCGATTCAATAATAGGATTGAGAATTATGACTGTTGTCGTAAAACTTGATAGTAACGCATTTTACGTCATAATCTTAATTTGATTGTTTTTTCGTTACCCGAATCATATCATTCCCTCTCTCTTCAAGATGATTCATCCTCGAATCATTAACAAGGATAAAGGACAAATTTTTAGCCTCTTTTTGAAGCCTTTGGAGTTCTTTTCTTGCCATCAATCGTCACCAACAACTTTGGATGAAGGTAGCAACCCTTCTCTTTCATCTATCATCATTGCAACATTTTTCTCCTCTCTTTTTGAAGCTTGCTGGGCATCGACTAATGCCATTAACACATCAAGTTCGTGCTGCATCTCCCTTAGAATACGGGATAGACTCTTAGTTTCTTTTTTTAGAACACATCTCTTTATTTCTCTCCATTTGATACAACCTCTTCTTTTGCCATAATACCTCATCAGAATAAAGTTAGACAATTTAGATTAATAAAACTTCTTATTTGACGTACTTTGTGTGTGTGTGTTGGTGAGATACTCTCTCTTCCTTGGTTCTCTAAAGAATTGAAAAACGACTAATCAAAGAACAATTGACTTTATGGCGTCGTCCTTATACTTCTTGTTCGTGAATCAATATTCGTTGGGTAGGGGTTTCCGTTTTCAATAGTGCTGGTGCCTAAGTTCAAGGTATCTTTGTGTTAGACTCCTATCAAACTTGATTTACTTGGCTTTTCAAGAATTGGTGCCTTTATGTGTGGGTTGCGTTACCACGTGATCACGGGGTTCGCTTCACAGATGAAAAGATATATGATAGAAATGGTATCCTATACTTGGTTATAATATCCATAAATGAAAAACATAAACTAGAAATTCAAAATTATTTGAATAAAGTTTTTTTCAATTAAATGTTGGAAAAATAGTGAATGAGGTTCCTCAATACATGTTTTATTCTAAATGATAGTGCTCTAAGTTGGAAGAGTTCCAACCAAGAGAGTACAATTGATTCTACAATTGAATAAGGGTACACCTCCACATTTGAGGAAACAAAGAGGTTATTTGGATCAAGAAATTCATCAACGAAAGAGGTGGTTCCTAGCATTTTTTTTACAAGTTGACCTATTGTGATAACAGTAATGCCGAACCCCAATAAATGAGTATTGGTTCAGGTCTTATGAGCCATTGCATAAGCAAAGGAACCAAGGTCTTATCAATGATCTAAACAAGTAATTAAGAAATTTCATTTGATTTGATAAATCAATGAAATGATAGATGTAAAAATAGAGTGAGTATCCACCATAGAGAATCTAAAAGATCCTCTTACTACCTGGTTAGTTAATATATCCAGCAACCAATTTCCATTTGATTATAAAATGAAAATCCAATGAAATTAAATTCCATTTGACTTAATATGCCCTATATCCAATTGGTTGATTCATGGTATTTTTATATTAATGTAAATATATATTTATTATTAATAAATGCTTAATTTATCTGTAATATTCATATAATATTAGATTAACAAATCTAGAGTAAAGATAAAGTTCATGGGACAAAAATGCTTTGCAAAGAAAATTATAAAATTATAATTATGAGATTCCTATTGCATCAAAGCATTGTTCCTAAAATGTTCTTGGTTGATGCTTTCTTAAATATTGGACATTCATTAAAGCTATAAAGATGGTTGCATATCATGTTATTTCCTTTATAAAAAGAAGCGATTATTCTCATAAGCTAAGGTATAAATGATATGATACGATTCAGGCAACAAAAAACAATTAGACTCGGATTCTGATGTAAAATGTGCAATTGTTCAGTTTTACAACAATAGTCATGATGCTCAATCCTACCGTTGGATCGGGCTGAAATTTTATGTGGAGTCTCCTGACATGTTTTTATAGCTTGGGTTAACATTTCAGGTCAATCAGAGTTTGAAAAGGCACCGCAATATTGGTCAACAAAGGCTGTACGAATTTGGTGATTTACTTTCTTTTGACTTGTAAACTTCCTATTTGGCTAGAATTCTTTTTCTAGAAGGATGTGGTAGCTTGTTTTGGGAATCTTCTAGTTCTACAATGATCTTTAATGGGTTGCAACAAAGTTTTCAAGTGTGGTAAGGATTCATAAAAGTTTTAGAATCCTTTTCTTACAAGGATTCCTTATTCATCCTAACTTTAACAAGAAAAGAAGATTTCAAAATTAATTCTACCTTCAAATCATATTTCCTAGTCTATTTGAGACTTCTTAATGGTGAAAAAACTGATTCTAGCATATTTAGGATAATAATTTTTGGATTTTTATTATTTTCTTCTTAGTCTTTGTGTTATTATTACTTATTTGGGTAAATTGTAAGTGGGCCTCATATAAGTCCACCTAAGGGGGGGTCTATTAGGGTTTATTTAAATAAAAGCATAACCAGGCATGTAAGTTAGACAATTCAGATTGATAAAACGACTTTCTGTGTGTCTGTGTGTGTTAGTGAGATAATCTCCCTTTCATGGTTCTCTAAAGAACTGAAAAACGACTTATCGAATAACAATTGTCTTCGTGGCATCATCCTTATAAGTCCACCTAAGGGGGTTTTCTATTTCCAATAGTCTTGGTGCCTAGGTACAAGTTATCTTTGTGTCATACTCCTATCAAACCTTATTTAATTGGCTTTCCGGGAACTGGTGTCTTTGTGTGTGGGTTGCGTGACCACGTGATCACAAGATTCGTATCAAGATACGTAGAATTAATATGTGCTTGTCATAAGACATGTACACTGAGCTAACCAGCATGAGATTTCTATATGGAGAGATCACCTATGTCTATAGAAAGGCTCACGTGATGGTTGTGTAAGTAATCCTTAGACTTGAGATCACTAAGTCATCTTATATAGAAAATGTTATGCTTTGATCTTGTTACATGTTATCTTAATTGAGGTAACGCGAAGGCAAAGACATTGGGTATAACATGGACTATATGAAAGTACTTGATTGATCAAGAGATTATTCATCACTCATGAATTAGAGGAAATGTTTCATATGTTCTCAAATAGTATTGATTGAAAAATCTTTGGCCAAGGTGGAATGAGATTTGAAAAGAATTTCAAATCTTATTCAAATAATTAATGACTATTATGTAGAGAAGAAACATGATTTAACACGACAGACATACTCCATGCTTTAATGTTAAATCAAAACATTATTGATAAAAGGATTAATTAGACTAAGAAACTAGTCACTGAAAGGTTTATTCAATTCACTAATGATTTTTCTAATATTTGAGGAATCATGACATGTTACTAGATGATAAACTTGATCTTTATACACAAATTAATCTATTATTGAATTGATAATAAATTAAATTATTTAATTTATTTAATTAGAATTAAAATTTATATTTGGGCCAACATATTAAGAATCTAACGGGTTACACAAATTAAGAACCATTAATCAGAAATTAAACTAAGATGATTTAATTAAAATATATTTTAAGAAATAAGAACTACAATATAGTTAATACAAGGATTATATTTTTAGACTTGGAAAATTAAGTAAGGACTTGATTGAGTTAATTTCTGAAATTGTCCTGAATTAATATATGGATATTATTTAAGGGGAAAATTGATATTTTGCCAATTTATAGGGTTTTTAGATTGCCATATAAATAATAAGTTATGCCTTTTATTTTGAGTTGTTGTCTATTACATAGAAAAATGTATGTAAGTCACAAAATAGAGAGCTAGCACTCTAGGCATAACAATCCTTTTCTCATAAAATGAGATTTAGAAGATTTCTCATTGGTGTAAAACCCCGTTAAAAAAATAAAAGTGAACCTGTTAATACCAAAGGAAAACATGAAAAAATCAGTCAAAGAATAACCAAAAGGATTACTAGGATAAGAGCATTTAGCATCCAAACACAACCTACCTCATTTAAGAAGGGGTATAAATGCATCCCTAGCTGCAACCCCCTCTTTTGCAAAACTCTCATCCAAATCACCCTTTGCATGTTACCTTTCTTGAATGCTTTAGTGAGAAGAGAGTTAAAGAATGAGAAGAGAATGGAAAACATGAAGAGAGGAAGGGTATAGAGGGCCGACTAGAACAACAGAGAGAAAGGAGAGAAAAATCAAGAGGGAGGAAAAGAAAACCACCAAAACCTCCCCCAAATCCTGCCTAAAAATTATGTTGTAAGAGTAACCTTACTTTTATATTTGTTATTTTGAGATTTTGAAGCAAAATGAGAAGGAAACCCTAAATGAAATGACCTAGGGTTCTTACACCTTTGATTTTGAAAAAATAAATAAATGGAGAGATTGGAAAATTAGGATGGGAAAGGTGTAATTTTAGATTTTATAACAAAAACATTGATGCATGTTTCAGAACAAACCTACCTCATTCTATAACTAAGGCTGACATGTTGAAGGGATGCAGGAAGGATGGAATGGGATGATGAAATGTGTAAATTGTGACCTTGATAAGCACTTAGGAAAATACTTGAGCTGAAACAAATTTTTACATATGCCAATGCCTTATTTTTGCATCATGAATTGATTGATTATGACCTTAGAAAATTGATGTGTGATTAATGCATGATAACATAGACATTTTTATAATGAAAATGATAATTTACATAAGTAAACTAAAAGAGAAAGAAGTGTTATGTTCGACCAAGAGGAAGTACAATAGAGGGAACCTTTGTATAATGAATATCCTTAGGGAAACAAAATAAATGGCAGATTTTGAACTCATATGTAAAGTGAAACTAATTATTAGCTTATGTTTTATGACATGGAATGAACACTTATTGTTAATACCCTCATGCATCCGTCTATGGAAGTTTAGATAGGATAATCCTTGAGAATGTACATGTTTGAACTTAATTGTATACGACTTGATGAAATTATGGAAAGGAAATTGATCCTTGAACATGTTTAATAGTATTTCATAAATTGGAATGCATAGAACATCTTATGTCATATGATAATGAATGAGAATTTGATGTTGCCATATGAAGAACACAAAAATATGCTTGTCAGTGACATAGGCTTCAACCATCTTAGAAGAGAATAGCAAAGAAAGACTCTTATGAAGATAGTATTAAGGATTGATAAGATAAAAAAAGATAAGACATGTTAATAGCAAATTGTTTAGGATTTAAGCATTGAAGTCCATGTTGAGTTCATATTACACTTATTCTAACACCATTAGTGAAACCTTGTCACCTTGACATAATTAACTTAGCTAGACATAATAAAGAAGAAGAACATAAATAAACAAGATAAGAACATAGTTAACTAAGTATAGTAAAGGAAATGAAAAGCATAAACAAGAAATTAATGAAAATAAAACTTAAGCATTACAACAATAAAGAGAGAGCAAGAACATGATCTTGATCTTAGAACCAAGATTGCTAAATGAATGGCAAATGCCTCTTTTTATAGGCTAAAACTCAGAACTATTCATTTGGTAATTGATTGTTGATGTAGTGGCCAACTATTGATTTAGTGGACTTGGTGGATAGCAGCACTCAAGCACTTTGGCTGGATGAAATGACATTGATCCAATCAGAATTTGACAAAGTGTTTTTCATAAAAGTTGTTGGCAATCATCTTATCTTTCCACTCATAAACTTTCAGAGCATTTGGATCACTAGAGCTCGAGATATGACTAAAGTACTGAGTAGTGCTGTTGGTGGACGTGGTGGATAGACCTCAAGCTCTTGTCTGGATGAAATGTCATTGTTACCATCAGAATTTGAGCAAATCTTCTGCATGAACGCTGTTGGAAATTGTCTTTGCCTTCCACCCACCAAATTTCACGTCATTTGGCCTTCTAGAACTCCAGATATAGGTAAAATTATAAGCAGTATTTGGGCTAGATTACAGGACAGATTCTGACTTCTCTTTTGTGGCCAAACTTTGAATTTGAAAACGGCAGATTTGGGTCTTACACTATTCATGAACATTGTAGGCCTATTTCTTAGCTTTCCATCAATATATATTAAGCTGAAATCTAGGATTTACAGCTCCAGATATGACCCAATAACTGAACAGTGTTCCAATTTGAATTGAATCGGCATCTCCTTTCTAAGCTTAGCCGTTTCTTTGTCCTTTCACTTTCAATAGTTAATCACATCAATCAATCCTTTGAATTGTGAGATATGCCTGCATTTAAAATGAGCATTTACCATAAATTAAAGCTATCTTATATTATCAGACTTGTTATTATAAAACATGATCTAATTAAGGAGTTCTTGATACTTCAAGTGCAAAATAATGATATAAAAACCTTGATAAAAAATGCACTTTTAAGTACTAATCACACCCCCCAACCAGCTTATTACTAGTCCCTAGTAATCAAAGCGTTAAAAAAAAATTTACAAGTTCCACAAAGCAAGGCATTCATCATTTAACTTCCATTAATCTATCAAAGTAAACAAACTCTTGTTAAATTTATAAATATCTGCTCAATACCTCTTAAACAAAATATTAACAAACCTTCTTTTTTTTTATGTGCTCAAATGTATGAAAACATAGATGATGGGGCTTTTATTGGAAGAAAACAATATTCTGTTCTAATGTTTAAGGTTAACTTCCTTGGGTTAGGATTATTATCCTTTTTTTCTTTTTTTATATACATATAACTTAAAAACACAATGCATCTTTAACCCATGTAATGAGCTTTCGGCTAATGACTCCCAGACCAGTTGGTCTTAGGGCATTAAGTATTGAGACACCCCTTCGAGCTTAATAACTCGGGTTGCAGATACTGATACGTAGATAGTGCAATGTTTGATTCCCTTAAGCTTTTCTCCTTAACCCATGTAACAAGCATAGGGCCAATAACTCTCAAGTCAGTTGATTTTAGGGTATTAGATGTTAAAACACTCCTTCGGGCTTAATTGCTTAGATTAGGGGGCTACGAAACCAAACTTATCTACATTTTTATTATTATTATATATTTTTTCATTTTTTTTGTTTTTTTTTGAATTATATACTATCCCTTTCCCTTAGTTGTTACCTTTAACAAAAGAACATAAATAATGTAATAATCCAATGTGCGACCTACAATCATATGTGAAAGTGTGTGTGTGAAAATGAAGGTTTAAGAATACTTGTTCAATTAGTATATAAGCAGAATCAATTGATAATAATGCGAGAGTTTGTAAACCTGAATATTTCAAGAAGTATTATGATAGACCTTTTTAAGAATATTTACTAAGATACGCTCAAGAGTCACTTTAACAAAAGAACTCCTTGACTCTGCCATCTTAGTAACAACGGTTTTGCAAATAGAAAACATACTTAGTTAATTTTTTTTTTTAGTATCAATCAACTTGATTCGAACCTCGTGATCATGTGGTCACGTAACCCACACGCAAAGACACCAATTCTCGGAAAGCCAAGTAAATCAGGTTTGATAGGAGTGACACAAAGATAACTTTTACCTAGGTATCAGCACTATTGGAAACGGAGACCCCCACCCAATGAATATTGATTCGCGAACGAGAAGTATAAGGATGACGCCATGAAGACAGTTGTTCTTCGATAAGTCGTTTTCAATTCTTTAGAGAACCAAGGAAGGGAGATTATCCCACCAACACACAATAAATGCAGCAAGAAGTTTATTAATCTGAAAATTGCGTAACCTTACATGTTTGGTTATGCCTTTATTTATACTGACTCTAGACTTAAGAAAACCCTAATGGACCCCCCTTAGGTGGACTTATGTGAAGCCCACTTACAATTAACCCAAATAAGTAATAATAACCCAAAAACTAAGAAGAAAATAATAAAATTCCAAAAATTATCATGCTAAATATGCTAGAATCAGATTTATCACCCTTAAGAAGTCCCAAATAAACTAGGAGAAATCTGATTTGAAAAATTTGTGTTGCTGCCCCCCTTGATGTCCTTGATTAGCTTGGATTTTCTTATTTAACTTGGACAAATAAGAAAACAAATTTCCTCCTTTGTTGCTGATTTAATTACTTTCCTTCCTAAGTTAGGAAAAGCATTAAATAGTCCTCCTCTCTTTAGGAATAAGATATGGCCAACTTCCTTACTTAATTAGGAGAATAAATTGCTGACTTTTTATCCTTGTAGCATTAGGAAAACAAGCCTAACAAGGCTGGTATTGGGCCGGACACATCAACCCCTTGTTCCACACGAATTGGGCTCTTCTTGGACCTGAACTAGATGAATTAAAGGCTGCCCTTCATGCTCCTTAAATGTCCCAAGCCCCTCTAGGTCCATTTTGCTCCATATGTTCTGAACAAGCTCATTCAATGCTTCTTTAAGTTTCTTTGCCCTAGCTCTTGTGATTGGCCCAATTGGCACCTCCAATGGGTCGTTGGCATGATTACGCTTGGTGTTGGGCTGATCCGCATCATCCCTTCTCTCTTCAAAAGGATTCGACCTCGAATCATCACCTACATCAAATAGAGTAAGATCAGAAACATTAAAGATAGCACTAACACCATACTCACCTGGCAAATCAACTTTATAAGCATTGCCATTAATCCTCTCAAGGATCTGAAATGGCCCATCTCCTCGTGGTTGTAGCTTTGATTTCCTATGGGCCGGAAATCTCTCCTTGCGCATATGCACCCAAACCCAATCGTCGGGCTGAAAGACAACATGTTTACGCCCCTTATTGGCTTTGGTCGCATACACACGATTCCTCTTTTCAATCTGTTGCCGCACACTCTCATGAATTATTTTCACCACCTGTGCTTTACGATTACCATCCAGACTAACCCTTTCATCAATTGGCAAAGGAATCAAATCCATTGGAGTTAAAGGGTTAAATCCATACACAATTTCAAATGGTGAAAATTCAGTAGTAGAGTGCACACTACGATTATATGCAAACTCTATAAATGGCAAACAATCTTCCCAATTCTTTAAGTTCTTTTGAATGACAGCACGCAAAAGTTGTGTTAAGGTCCTATTAACTACTTCGGTTTGTCCATCTGTTTGGGGGTGATAAGTAGTTGAAAAACAACAGTTTAGTACCCAATTTTCCCCATAACACCTTCCAAAAATAGCTAAGGAATTTAACATCTCTATCAGAAACAATGCTCATAGGGACCCCGTGAAGCCGTACTATCTCCCTAAAGAACAACTCGGCAATGTTAGTTGCATCATCAGTTTTATGACATGGAATGAAGTGTGCCATCTTTGAAAACCTATCAACAACTACAAAGATGGAATCCCTACCCTGTTTTGACCTAGGTAAACCTAAGACGAAGTCCATCAAAATGTCTACCCATGGTTCTTTCGGTACAGGCAAAGGGGTATACAAGCCATGTGGTTGAGTCCTAGACTTTGGTTTTCTACACGTTATGCATTTATCACATAATTGTTGCACATCTTTTTTCATTTTAGGCCAATAAAAATGCTCATGCAACACATCCAAAGTCTTAACAATACCAAAATGCCCCATCAACCCGCCTCCATGTGCTTCACGTACAAGCAATTCATGCATAGAACTTAATGGAACACACAAACGATTCTCTTTAAACAAATATCCATCAAGTCTATAAAACTTTCCAAAAGCCAAAGTTTCGCAAGCATCGTAAACATTAGCAAAATCACTATCATCCTTGTACAATTCTTTTATGTGTTCAAATCCTAGAAATCTAGCATCCAAAGTAGATAAAAGAACATACCTGCGCGAAAATGCATCAACCACAATGTTTTCTTTCCCTTGCTTATACTTGATCACATACGGAAAGGTTTCAATAAATTCAACCCATTTGGCATGTCTCCTACTCAACTTACCTTGCCCTTTCAAGTGCTTTAATGATTCATGATCAAAATGTATCACAAACTCCTTGGGCCACAGGTAATGTTGTCACGTCTCTAAAGTTCTTACCAAGGCATAAAGCTCCTTGTCATATGTAGGGTAATTCAAGGCTGCCCCATTAAGTTTTTCACTAAAATACGCAATGGGCCTCTTATCTTGCATTAACACAGCTCCGATACCAATACATGACGCATCACATTCAACTTCAAAAGCTCTCGTAAAGTCTGGCAAAGCTAAAATAGGTGCCGAACAAAGTTTATCTTTCAACAAATTAAAAGCCTCATCCTGTTCATCATTCCATTTGAATCCAACAGACTTTTTCACAATTTCAGTTAAAGGTGCAGCAATAGTACTAAAATCCTTCACAAACCTTCTATAAAAACTAGCAAGTCCGTGAAAACTCCTTACCTCACTTACCGATTTTGGTGTAAGCCAATCCCGGATGACCTTAACTTTCTCCTTATCCATCTCGATACCCTGCGCAGTTACGACATAGCCAAGAAACACAATTTTTTCCATGCAAAAGGTACACTTCTTAAGATTAGCATATAATTGCTCACTACGCAACACACTAAGTACATTACGCAAATGATCAAGATGCTCATTTAAGTTCTTGCTATAGATCAAAATGTCATCAAAATACACAACAACAAACTTACCGATAAACATACGCAATACATGATAAATGTGCTTGGTGCATTTGTAAGTCCAAACGGCATGACTAACCATTCATACAAACCATGCTTAATCTTAAATTCAGTTTTCCACTTATCACCCTCTTTCATCCTAATTTGATGGTACCCACTTTTTAAGTCAATCTTAGAGAAAATACATGATTCATGTAACTCATTTAACATGTCATCAAGCCTAGGAATAGGATGTCGATACTTTACCGTTATGTTATTGACGGCACGACAATCAACACACATCCTCCATGTACCATCCTTTTTAGGCACAAGTAGCACTGGCACAGCACAAGGACTCATACTCTCATGAATGTACCCCTTCATCATCAACTCATCTACTTGCCTTTGAAGCTCCTTCGTCTCCTCGGGGTTGCTTCTATAGGCTGGACGGTTAGGAATTGAAGCTCCGGGCACAAGATCAATTTGATGTTCAATCCCCCTTAATGGTGGTAATCCATTAGGGATGTCTTCAGGGAATACATCATCAAACTCCTGCATCAAAGAAACAGCCACACTAGGAATAGCATAATCAAGATCGTTAGTGTTAAAATAAGCCTCCTTATACACAAGTAAGATCATTGGCTTATTAGTGAAAAATGCAGACCTGATTTGAGATCCCTTTGCATAAAAATTGGGTTGTTTCTTTAATTTTTCCACACTATTATCATCACACAAGCTTACTTTCTTCACTCCTCGGTTTTTACCTCCACTCTCAACCGGTTTAATTAATGATTTAGGTTTAGCCGAATCTGATGGTTTTCTCTCACCATTGTCCTCACGTGAATTTTCACTCTTCCCATCCTCACATTCCTTTTTTAATTTCATTTGATCATCATACACTTGTTTTGGAGAAAGAGGTACAAGAGTGATGGTTTTACCATCCTTTACAATAGTGAACCTATTTCTAAACCCATCATGAATCGCTTTCCGATCAAACTGCCATGGACGCCCCAAAAGTAAGTGACTAGCATGCATTGGGACTACATCACACAAAATCTCATCGGAATACTTCCCAATAGCAAACGCAATCACAACCTGCTTAGTAACCCTCACTTCACCACATTCATTCAACCATTGCAATCTATAAGGCCTAGGATGCTTAACACAACTCAGATTCAATTTCTTCACAAGAGTATCACTAGCAACATTAGCACAACTACCCCCATCAATTATCATGCTACATACCTTGTTTTGGATGTGACATCGAGTGTGAAATATATTTTCCCGTTGCTGATCTACATCATCTTCTTTGATTTGCATGTTCAGCGCACGCCTTATAACCAAGGCCTCCCCCTCAACAGGATATGCAATCTCCTCATCACTACAATCCACCAAAGGTGGCATCTCTTCACTTTCAGATTCAACCTCCCCATTGTCTCTTGTAAGCATAACTCTTCGGTTTGGACACTGAGATGCAATGTGCCCCTTCCCTAAACACTTAAAGCATTTAATATCTCTATCA
>Ga0325410_1004291_pt1 | contig 15986 bp, 9 predicted proteins | sample PopdelMetagenome_16_FD_206182 | JGI IMG/M metagenome (GOLD analysis project Ga0325410, IMG submission 206182) | Populus deltoides microbial communities from Bellville, Georgia, United States - Xylem-PdIQD-R3 | ecosystem: Host-associated > Plants > Phyllosphere > Stem > Wood/Secondary xylem...
AGTTACTTCTTATTGCTATCTTATCAATTAAATTTACCAACCAAACATGCATTCATAAGCATATACAACCTGCTCTCCATTAAACAAACTTACATGATATTTTGTTGTTGTCTTGTCTTGTTCATTAGAATATATTCAACATCATTAGAATATTTGACTTAAAACACATCCTTTTACTTTAATAGAACAAAGCATGATTCAATCTTTCACAAACATACCATTAACTAGTAATTATCATGTGAAGTCTCCATTCAACACTTAGGTTAGGATTCATATATAAATTCTGAAAACCCAACAAGCATTTAAGAAAACTCTCCATATAAAAATATCTAAAACAATAAAACTTATGCATACTTATTAGTTTAATCACTCACTTAAGCTTTAGCCATTTTTCATTTCTCTATTTGTTTCTTTTCTTTTCTAACCTCACAATCTATCTTTGGTTTCCTTTCTAACAATTCTATTGAATTTAAGCTCTAATACTCCATAATTAATTCTTGGAATATATGGTTAGCTAGTGTTAGTTTGTAGGATGGTGTTTAGCTTTCTTAGGTTCAAGAAAATGGAAAAAAAAAAAAGAATGTAGTGGTTACTACTGAAAATTCTGTAGAAGAGCACATTCTTTCCTTTGTCTCACTCCTCACAAGCATGAAAATGCCAAAACTTGTCATATTCCACCTATACGACTATACAAAATTGTCATGCAAAATTGTCATGCTTAACCTACTTGATCATTGTCTTACTTCACCTACTTAAGTTGGTAATAGCATCTTGGACCTTCTTTTCTTTAGTTCTTTAGCTTTTGTCCCCTAATTTTTCCTAATCTTTAAAGTAATAGTCAATCAATTACAGTAAATGCAAGTTTTAGAGTGTTATTACATAAAAAAAAATCTTTTAAATTACTTTTCCATTATTTCTTAAATAATTTTTATTCAACCACACATATAAACATTAAATTTGTAAATTAAACTTTTTTTTCACAAACACTGTACTTTACATCACAATCACAAAACCCAACACAATTATCAAACACACACTTTAGCTCATACAAGTGGTTTAAAAAGTACCTACAAGCGGTCTAGACTCAAGGTAAAAATAGGGACAGCTTGAAGAAATGCTGAGAATGGGCCTTAACTCAAGGTTTTGAACTTAAAAGAACAAATCCAAGCCCATTTTTATCTCTCAAATGGGCCTTAACCCAAGGTTTTGAACTTCAAAGAACAAACCTAAGCCCATTTTTAATCTCTCTCTCTCTCTCAAGTACACTCCATAAATTAACTTCTTCAACAAGCCTGTATCTCACCAACCAGTCAGAATAGCATAATTTGAGTGGAGCTTTTTGGGATGGAAGTAGGAGACAGAATCAGAATAACCCAGTTGACAAAAATAAAAACTTTGGTGGTCATTATGATCATAATAGCGGAGAATTTTAACAGGAATATGGCGGGTTTGGTGGGCAGGATGGTCATAATGGGGTTTATGGAGTAAATAGGGATGTGCAATTGAGTCGGAACCAGTCTAGGTTTGATTCATAAGGTCTTATAGAGTCACAAAGAAGCATAAATAGCAATTACACTCAAAATGCCGAGAAATTCCACCATGGACTCAATGATCATTACACTGGAGATGGTGGACAAGATCAACAGAACCAATATTTTGGACAATACCATCAAAGTTTCAATGGTGGAACAATATCAGCCAAATTGTAATACTTTTCAGAGCGGTATCAGGGCTTCTCTAGTAAATTATGCCATACTCGAAGAGGATTCAACTGAATCTTCTGAACGTAGCTTGGATAGAGGTTTTCTGGAGGAGTTTGATGACTTTTGCAAGGAGGGAAAAGTGAAGGAAGTCGTGAAATTTTTGCATTTGTTACAGAAGCAGAGCGTTTTTGTGGATCTATCATATTTTTTGCAGTTGATTTGAGCATGTGGAGAGGCTAAAGCTTTAGAGCAAGCAAAAGTGATTCATGACTGCATTGTAGAACCACATTCTCCTCCAGATGTTGGCACGGTTAATAACACCTTACAAATATTAGAAAATAATATAAATCATATTCTGGAATCTCACTTAAAAGTTTAAGCTATTGAGTTGATATGGTTCTTTGACATGGTATCAGAGCCTTATGACCAAGTGGTCTCAAGTTCGAATCTTACCATCCCCATTTATTTGATAAAAATTAAGCACAAGGTAATGTGGATCTGTGCAAGTTTTAAGTCCAAAGGGCTTTCACTTGAAGAAGTGTATTAGAAAATAATATAAATCATATTTTGGGATCTCATGTAATTGCTTAAGCTATTGGGTTGAGATGGTTCTTTGAAAAGAAATATACTCAAAATGTGATGCCATGGATGAAGCCTTCAGTGTGTTCGCAACATGTAAGAGCGCAATTTCACTTCATGGTATATTATGATAACATGGCTTGCTAAGAACGGATTTGGGGAGGATGCCATTGATTTGTTTAATCAGTTTAAGCAAGGAGGACTGACACCAGGAGCACAATTTTTTGTTGGGGTCTTCTCTGCTTGTAATGTCTTGGGTGACATAAATGAGGGAATGCTGCACTTTGAGTCCATGTGGAAAGAGTTCGGTGTTGTCCCATCAATGGAGTACTATGTGAGCATTGTGGACATGCTGGGAAGTAATGGGTATCTGGATGAAGCCTTGGAATTTATTGAAAAGATGCCGATGGAGCCTTGTGTGGATGTTTGGGAAACCTTAATGAATCTTTTCAGGGTTCGTGGGCACTTGGAGCTTGGAGATCGCTGTGCTGAGTTTATTGAGAAATGAGGCCTCTCCCGCTTGAATGAGCTATCAAAGGCAGGTCTGGTGCCAGTGAAAGCTTCAAACATTGCAAAAGAGAAGAAGAAGAAAGCAACAAGTCAAAATCTTTTAGATATTAGGAGCAGGGTCCATGAATATCGAGCAGGGGATACATCTTTTCCTGACAGGGTAGAGTTTATGCCCTGCACAGGGGTATGAAGGCCCAAATGAAAGACGCTGGTTATATTCCAGCAACAAGATTTGTGCTGCAGGACATGGATGAGGAAAGCAAGGAGGATGCTCTGCTTGCTCATAGTGAGAGACTTGCAACTGCTCATGGTCTTCTGACCACCACTGTTCGCTCTCCTCTTCGAGTAGTCCAGAATCTTCGTTTTTGTGGTGATAGCCACAATGCTATGAAGATCATCTCGAAGCTTGTTGGCAGACGCGAGATGCCAAGAGGTTCCCACCATTTCAAAGATGGGATTTGCTCGTGTAGATTATTGGTGAACAGGTGCTCTGTCTTGTTTCGTTGTATTCAAATTTGGAAAACTTTAAATTTTTGTTGTGATGCAATTTGGGTAAATTTTCATCCTGTTTGGGTTGCGATGCAATCGTCTTTTATTAAAATTTGAATTTATTTTATTTTAAATTAAATTTTTAATATTTTTAAATGATTTTAATATATTAATATTAAAAAAATAATATTATTTTAATATATTTTTAAATAAAAATACTTAAAAAAATAACATCTATCATAAATACAATCTATTTCTATTATGAAATTTGAACTACGCTTTCCCGTTGTTTGATTCATATAGATTTTTTTTTGAATCCTTCTAGAGCAATGATGGAGAAGATCACAGGGCAGATCTATGGCCATGATTCATACCCGTCTTCTTACTCTGACAGTGACAGTTTTGATCCTCTGGATTTGAAGTTTTTTCGGCATTTTGAGTGAAAAATTGTTCATCAAAATCTATTTGTTTTTATATTTTAAAAATATTAAAAAAAAATTAATTTTTTTTATTTTTATTTTTACTTTAAATTTAAAATTTTTTAGTATTTTTAAATTATTTTAATGAACTGATATTAAAAAAAAATTAAAAAATATTATTTTAAAAATATTTTAAAATAATAAATAATAATCATAACTATATTTTCAAACAATTGATAAAAATATAATATTCTCTTCCTCGCTTTATCACTTATTTCTTGATGTTTTACCTTTTTTTTCATTTAATTTGAAATTTGATCCTAGAATGGTAAGTCAGTTTCATTTCCTCAAAGAGAATGATTAGATAATTTTTGCATATATTATCTTTTCATTCGCTGCTTGTCAATGCTATATAAATTGTAATGGATGTAGGAACTAATTTTGAACATGGAGCATTCAATCAAAATATAAATTTAAATAATTCACATCTTTTCAAATTTCATTTCAAAAAGTATTTAAAATTCTAATTCAAATGTTAATATTAAATAAGGTAGTAGTATTTGGATTATATTCATGGAGAAATAACAGGCGTAGTAAAGAATGAGTGTTTGGAAATATAATTGTACTCGTGTTTTTAAAAAATTTAAATTTTTTTTGTTAAAAATTAATTGTTTTTGTATGTTTTAGATTGTTTTAATACGCTGATCTCAAAAATAATTTTTTTAAAATAAAAAATATTATTTTAAAATATTTCAATACTAAAAATACTTTAAATTATAACAATAATTACAGTTTGAAATAAAAAAGTCAAAAACTTCCAAATAAGACGAGTCAAAACCGATGATGTGAAATTTATTGCTGGCTTCGGGTCTTCTCCCTTCACTTGCCTCCTAGACAACTATCATTGATAATTTCAGAAATTGCAAGTTATAAATGTTTCTAGTAACACTAAAGACCTGATTACATTTATTAATATTTTTTTCATAAAAAAATATATTTTTTTCATAAATTTTTTTTTTGTTCTGTGATATTTATTTAATAAAAATCAAAAGTAATAAAACAAATATATAAAAAAATCTGTACTATTTGAAATATTAAATAAGAATAAAAAAAATCTCTATAATTAAAACCCTTTTATTTTATTAACACATTCCATTTTTTTAAGCATTTTTCTTCCATAATATTTGTTTTCCAGACATCTTATCATAATAATAAAAAACATGTTTAACTATAAAAAATAATACTCTTATTTGACTCCAATGCACTATTACACCGCTCACAATTTGCCACAAAGAAGTTTTCGGCAGTGTTAATAAACGCAACCCGACAATTATAACTAGAGATCTCGACTTGAACACATGTTTATAACACAATAATTATTTAGAAATTATTTTTACATGACTCAATCAAACTGCTCAAAACTTGGTTTGATTATAAAAAATTAAAGATAATTTTTTTTACATTAAAGATAAAACATATTAAGATAATAAAATTTTAAATTGACTCGGATTAACCCTATAATCTTATGATTTGTTTCATGAACTTAATTAAATTTAATGACTTTGTTTTATTAAATCTGGTTTTTATTGAATCACATGATAATAAAAATAAACATGCTTGGAAAAGTCACGAATTAAAATTAAAAGAAAAAAAACATTATGGAGGTTGTACAAAAAAAAAATGCTTGCTAATATTATATATAAAAAATACTACAATCATAATAATAGAAAGTAAAAATCAAACTATATTTAATAAAATAATACCCTAAATATATATATTTTTTAATTTTTAATTAATTATAATTAAAATTGAAGGAAAAAAATAAAAAAAATAAAAACATGAAGTTCAAAAAAAGACTAGGTATTTAGGCTTGGGTGGCCCAAGACTATTAAAATTAAGGTCAAGCTATGCATCAGACCATTTTCTTTTTTATATCTTGAAATAAAAAAATGATGACATGTGGTTTATTGGCTTTATTCCAACCACTTTACAACCACCTCCTTAATTTAAAAGACCATTTTTTTCAACTCTTTTTTCATATGTAAACATCTAAGAAATACTCCACAAACTTTAATAAACTTGTATTTAACTTCAAAATAACATTTAATCCATCCAAAAATCAAAAATCAACCCAACTAAAATTCTTGAGCACTGATTAGCTTTTTTATTTTTATTTTTTTATGGGCAAGATAAGGAGTCAAAGACACCTAAATAAAACATTTATCCTCAATTGACATTAAAATTGACTTTTCTACTTGTTGGAATGTGGACAACGGATTACTTTCTATATCCTCTCTTATTTTTTTAGGACTCTCTTTGTCTTCTTTTTAAACTTAAGGACTGAAAATGTAACCATAGTAAGTTTTAGACTAAAACATAAAACTATAAAAAACTAAAAGGACTAAACATAGAAAAAAAAACTTTAGGACCAAATTTCAAAATTTACACCTCAAGTACAATAAAAAGATAAAAAGAGGTTGCTTTTTTGTTTATGTCAAATTTGTTCGCATTGATCTCAGTTTATTTTGAATAATAAAATTGAATTATATTTTATCAACTCAAGCTTTAACTTGATATGAGTTTTTTTTTTTTACAACGCAAGAACCCCATACAAAAAACAATTATCAAGCCTAATAGCCTAATCACCAATGTTATGTGGAAGGTTAGAATTGAAAAAAAAAATAGTGACTAGAATATAAAATGCTACAGTCACCAACAAATAAAAAAAAAAGTGTTTTAATCCATAATGTTTTCTTTGTATAGTATAGTGGAATACTTAGCATAATTAGGCTTTTTCTTAATTATCCTTCCTTTACCATGGACCTTAAAGTTTGAAAAGTTTCAAGAACCCCTTTTGATCTTAAAAAAAAAAATAGTTTTTTTTAAGAAGCACATTAGGATTTAAAAAAAAAAACAATATGGTTAAAGACTTATTTTAAAAATAATTTTAAAACTTGTAAATTAACACATGTTACTATATAGTTATATTTGATATTTGTGCTTTAGAGTCGCAGTTTTTGTTTGTGACTTATTTTTTTTATAATTAAATTATAGTGTGGATAGATAACTAATATCAACAACCTATGTTTATCCACAATAAATTTGAATAAAATTTACTGTCAATTTCTAATTGAAAATGAATATAAAAATTTCAATAAATTCCTTCATATAAAGGATAACGAGATCGAGCTATTTAGTTGATTATTAAGTAAGGCTTACTCTAAATTTAGGGAGTGTAGGCTGGACATTCCACATGATCTTGGAGATGTTGGGGAGGAGTCTAGAATTTCATCCTAGCAATCATTGAAGGAGAATCCAATTGTAGAGACTACACTTTTATGCAGATGGATGAGAGGTCTTTTTAGTAAGATTATTATTGCCTCTCTTTTTAAATCCATTAATTATTTTCATGAATTTTTTCAAAAATATGTCAATTTCATCTTGGAATGTGAGGGGTGCTGCCAATATTATAGGTAGGCATCATTGTAAAGAACTTGTACAAAAATTTCAACCAATTCTATTTGTACTCTTAGAAACCCATTCCTAGTTTTCCAAATCGGCCAAATTTTAGGCACATCTTAGGTATTCATCTATAGCTAAATCTAAAGCTCATGGACACTCATAGGGAATATAGGTCTTATCTACAAGTGGTATTTTTAGGATTTCAATTGTAGACATTATGAATCAATGTGTTACACTAAAACTGCATTCAGGCAATCAACCTGGTTTTTCTCTGCTGTTTATGCCTCCCTAACCCCTAACTTGTGTTCATTGCTCTAGGATCACATGGTCTCGATGAGTACAAGATTAAATGAGGCTTAACATCTTAGTGTGGACTTTAATGAGATTTCCCTTCCTTCAAAGAACATAAGAGGTTTATTCAATGTTGTAACAACCCGACCCAACTTGCCATATATTATCCGCTTTGGGCCTTACCGCCCTCACGGTTTTGTTCCTGGTGATGCGAGCCTACTTTTGAGCCTGACGCCCCAAAATGTGTGTGACAAGTTAGCAACCAACATTCTCAATAAGGCCAGCCACCACTCCCTCACCCGCCAATATGGGATTTTACAATCCACCCCCTTAAAGAGCCCGACGACCCCGTCGGCACAACCAGACAGCCAGTGAGGTTGGCCTTGATACAAAATGTAACAGCCCAACTTAAATTGCTATATATTGTTCGCTTTGGGCCTTACCGCCCTCATAGTTTTGTTCCTGGTGACGCGAGCCCACTTCTGAGCCTGACGCCCCAAAACGCGTATGACAAGTTAGCAACCAGCACTTTTAATAAGGCCAGCCACCACTCCCTCACCCGCCGATGTGGGATCTTACAAATGCTCTTAAAGCCTCCACCTTTACTAGTATGATGAATGATTATAACCTGCTTGATTTGGGATATGTTGGACATTCCTTCACTTGGCATAGGTAAATAAATAGAATCAGACGCTTAGACAAAAGATTGGATAGAGCATTAGCAACGCTTAGCTGATATTTTTTCCAGGATGCATTTGTTGAGAATTTGTGTAAGCTACACTTAGACCATAATCCCATCCTTTTATGTTGTGAAGGCCTTCCTCTGAATATTTAAAACATACCTTTCAGATTTGAAGCCATATGGGCTGAGCATTCAAATTTCCACACTATTGTGTATTTGGGGCGTCGAAAGATGTTGATCACAAAGCGGTAATGAGTACTTTACAATACATTCAGGAGGATGCTATTAGGTTTAATAAGAAAAAATTTGGTAATTTATTCATAAGGAAAAGACGCATTAAAACTAGGTTAAATGGTGTCCATCAAAGTATTGAATTTGGTGCTTCACACTCTTTGGCTATTTTAGAAAGGGACTTAAGAAAAGAATACAATCATTTTCTTCATCATGAGGAGCTTTTCTGGTTCTAGAAATCTAAGGAGAGATGAATGAAATTTAGAGACCATAATACCAGTTTCTTCCACACTTAAATTGTGATCAAGAGGAGGCACAACCATATTAATGGATTATTTATCTTAGGTGATAGTTGATGTACTAATGATAAGGTGCTTTAGGAGGAGGCCTTCATTTTCTACAAGTCTCTATTTTGCTTGAATGAGTATGTGGAACCTAGATCACTTATTCTTCAAAACACTCCTAGGGTGTCTCATACAGGTATGACTGACTTATTAAAAATCTATCATGAATGATGAGGTGTTTACAACGCTAATGACTATAGATTCTTTTAAATTGCAAGGTATGGATGGCTTCTAGCTTTTCTTCTTCAAAAGATATTGGGATATTGTTGGAGATGATGTTTGCAGCCTTGTTAGTAATGCCTACACTAACTGCTACTTTGACCAAAGGCTAGCATAGACTCTTCTAGTTTAGATTCTGAAGGAGGATAAACCTTTATATTTCAAATAGTTCCATTCGATAAATCTCTACAATGTAGTGTACAAACTAATTACCAAGACTTTGGTTAAAAAATTATATCCTTTTCTTGATGAGTTAATTAGTCATCTTCGAAGTAGTTTTATTCAAAGCAGATGTACCATAAAAAATGTTATGGTGGCCTAGGAAGTTATGCACCATATACACAAGTCCAAAAGTAAATAGGGGCTTTTTGCAGTTAAAATAAACCTTGGAAAGGCTTATGATAAATATAGTTGGGATTTCTTGCAGGCTACTTTAGAAGATTTTGGTTTCCCTAACAAGACTATCCAACTCATAATGTTTTGTGTACGTTCCTTCTCTTTATCCCTTATCTGGAATGTTACTAAGCTGTCTAGTTTTGTGCCTAACAAAGGCCTGCAAAAAGGAGACCCTCTCTTTCCTTATCATTTTGTTTTGGGTATGAAGAAGCTTTCTATTTAATTTTTAATAAAGTTGCAGGTAAGACAAGGAAGTCAGTGCATCTATCTCGTGGTGGCCCAAATATCTCACATCCTTTTTTATTGTTGATGATATTCTATTTTTCACAAAGGCAAATAATTCTTAGATTAGTCTCATATCTAATGTCTTATTTGATTTTTGCAAAGCATCTGGACTAAAAGTGAACTTTGAGAAATCTAGGATTATATGTTCTAAATCTGTATGTAGAGCAAGGAAGAACATATTTAGTCAATTATCTCTTATTCATTTTGTGAGTGATTTAGGCAAGTACTTGGGTTTCCATCTAATTTAAGGAAGAGTTAAGAAAGATTATTTTAATTTTGCCCTCGAGAAAATTAGCAAGAGGTTTTCTTCTTGAAAGGACATGCTTCTAAATAAGGCAAGGAGATTAACTCTGACACGCTCAATGATGTCTGTTATACCTATTTATCCCATGTAATGTTTTTGGATTCCAAAATCTATTTGCTCAAATGTTAACAGATTAGTAAGGAGTTTCATCTAGCAGAATAAGAATCTTACTCATGGCTTCCACCTGGTAAAGTGGAACTCTATTGCTTGCCTTAAGATGTTTGGGGGGGCTTGTTGTTAGGGAGATAAGACTCTTTAATATAGCTCTTTTAGGTAAACATGTTTGACATATGTTTAACAGTCCATATAAGTTTTGGGTTGGTCTCTTGCAGCACAATTATCTTTTTAATAAGGATCTGTTTAGTATGACCAGGGCTCTAGTGTCAGCTCCACTAACTTGGTATGCCATCGTTAAAGCTTTTTCTTAAATTGAAAGAGGGGTTTATATTCAAACTTGGAAAATACTTGTATTTATGGTATAACCTTTGATTGATAGAAGGGCCTTTTATCCTTTCTTGTGGATGTTATTAATATTATTGATGTGGACTTACAGGTTAGAGACTTATGGATAAATGGTTAATGGAATTTTTCTAAAATGACTACTATCATCCCTAATATTTTAAAATATGTGATTATGGTTGTTCCTTTCTTTACTGTTTCTCCTTTTGATGACTGTGTAACATGGTTTGCTAGTCTCACAAGATGTTACAATTCTAAATCAGCCTATTTATGGTTGCTTCAACATCTGAAGGGGTCTGTAAATGGCTAGTGTTGGCATTGGGTGTGGAAGTTACCTTGCTTTGAGAAAGTAAAATTTTGTATTTAGCTCATTCTTCATGATTTTCTTCCTACTAATCTTTTCAGATTTCATAGGAAATTTTATAATACTACAACATATTGCCGCTGTAATCATGATATGAAGGACATACTACATTGCCTTTGCGACTATGGTGTTGCTTGGAGGATCTGAATTAAAATTTGCTTAAGTCTTATAAGTGGTTTTTGGGTTAGTGATGCAAAATAATGGTTGGCCTCCTTTGCCATAACTAGGAGATCCTCGTTTTTCTTAGTTGCTATTTGGTGGTTGTCATAACCCAATTCTGGGTTATTCCCCAAAAATCAATTTTTTTCAAAATAAAAATCAAAAAAATAAAATAAAAAGTTGGCAACGTGGAGAAAGCAAGCCGGGAAATCAAGCTGTAATTTTTGGAGAAAATTCAAGGTCTAATTGTACCCCATTATGCCCAAGAATGGAGAAAAATGCAAATTCAAGGTCAAATTAAATTATTATTGGACGAATTTACATAAAAATTAAGTCCAATGACATAATTACATTTTTAATAGGCCAATTTGATTTAATCATGGGCCAAATTAAATTTTAATTATGTTTAAGAATTAATTTGAGTCCAATTGAAGGATTTAATTAAGTGCAAGGACTTAATTATACTTTAAATGGGTCAAATTAATTTTATTTGGGGCTGAATTGGTGAAAAATTAAGTTTGGGAGCCTAATTTGGGCTTAATTGAGAAGATTGGAATTTTAAGAGACCAAATTTAATTTTTATCAAGTTAATTGATTGAAATTAGGGGTCAAATTGCAAGAAAATTGAAGTTTTGGGGTCAATTAGGGGCTAAATTGAACAAATCCGAGGCCAAGGACCATTCTACAATAGGCGGCAAACTATGAGGATTCAATTGACAAAAACCGGGGGTGAAATTGAAGAAATTGAAAGTTTAATGGTCAATTAGGGGTTAAATTGACAAAATTCGAGACCAAGGACCATATTGTAAAAGGCGCGTAATTTCGGGGCTGCAATTGTAGTTCATCAGGGGCTTAATTGCATTAAATCCAAAGTTTATGGTCAATGAGGGGTTCAATTGCAAGACATTGAAAGATGGAGGACTGAATTGAAAATCAGATTAAATCACTAATTTAGTCAAAACGGCACCGTTTTGTATATAAAAAAAGGAGGGTACCAGACGACGCGTCGTCTGGTCACTGTTCATTGTCTTCCCCGTTTTACCCAAAAGAAACAGCGTTGGATCCTTGTTTGTAGGTGCATTTAATGCTTGTTTTCTCTATCAAATAGAACAAAACTTGCACGTAAAGGATCCCCTGCAGTTCGTCTACAACCCCATGTGAATGGTTCAGGATGAATGACAGCACAGCGACGCCGGCGACGGCGTGAAGAGGTCAACTCAGGCAGCCTTTTCCTGCAGATTTGATAACGCAGGGAGGCTACTTTGAACCAACGGTTGGGATCCTTCTCAACAGAATAAAGGGCTAAAATTTTTTCCCTCGTGAAGACAAGATTGCCCTCTTCCACCACCTATAAATAGGAGCAAATTTCATGTTCGGAGCAAGGAACAAATCGAGTGCAATGTTGACAAAAAATCAGCCTTTCTCCCTTGTTTTTCATCATTTTCTGCTTTCTCCTTCTCAGCCACATCTTCGGCCGCCACTAATCTCAGCCACCATTTCTACCACCAACCGGCCACCAAGCAGCCACCGTGGCCTTCTTCCTCTTCTCCTTCCAGCGTTTCTCTCTCCTTTGCAACTTCTTCTTCTTCTTCTTCTCTGCTTCCACTGCCACAGGCCACCGTCACCTCATCCGAAGTCCCCTGAGCCGCCGGACAGACATCCCCAGCACGACCGCAGACCCTCACCACCTCAGGTGGTTCTCCTCCCTGCGTCGCCTCCTTCTTCTTTGTCGAGGCCGCTGCATGCAGAATTCATTTCTGCATGCAGCGGTAGAATAATTAACTTTGTTATTGGGCCGGGCTAGTTTTGGCCCAGCCCAAATGGCTGGGCTGGTCTGGCCCGGCCCCCTAATGTTTTTTTTTTGAAAAAAAATCCAAATTTTTTTCAAAAATAAAAAAAAAATAATGATTTTCTCAAATATTTTTCTATCCATTTTGCATAATATCGGGTTGTATATTTACACTGTAAAATACAAATCTGGTATTAAATTATCTGGTTTTGTTGAAAATATTTTAAAAAAAAAAATTTCAAAACATTTGCAAAAAGAAAAAAAAATATTTTATTGCATACGGCCAAATCCTAAAATTTTTCCAAGCATATTTTTCAAACAAAAATTGCATCTTTTTCATGTTTAAAAAAAAATTCCAAAAATGGATATCGTAACCAGTTTATGATTATCCATTAGGATTTGGCCAATATGTCAAAAATCTTTTTCAAATCCTTTTTAGGGTCTAGATGTAGACTTTAATATTGGCGGGGTGTAAAATTACATGATAAAGTACACCCTTATGTATTAAAGATACAAAGTGTAGAAATGCGATGCTAATAGTCAGACTTTAGAACGGTTAGAATTTAACCTGATAAGGTAGAAACTCTCTCATGAAGAGAGATATGCCTTGAACCTTAGAAAAGACCAACCAATAGAAACCCAACTTAGAAAAAACAATCAAACAACAATGCAGCTTACCTTAGGTAGGGTGCACTGGGGGTGATATGTCTTCCCCTTGCACAACCAGTCCTTTACCCAGACTCTCGCAGACCATAGGTTCCTAGTGACCATAATACTAGGTGGTGACTCCTAAACATTAATCATAATTCTATGATTAAAAACCATTTTCAACACACAACACTTCACACCTCATCAGGAGGCACGATATGAGCCTCCGCCGTCGCCAAACGACGTCGCGCCCCCGCGACAGTGGTTATGGCGTCATCACAATAATGTGGCTTATGATGATCACTACTTAGAAGAAGTTTAGTTGATGAGAAAGATCTATGATTTTGAGGTGGATTGTAATGAGTTTTTAATTTGCAATGACAAGGGTCCTAGAGCTCCAAGGTATCCTTGCAACAACCTAATGAAGGCTTCGTCAAACTTAATGTTGATGGGAGCTCTCTTGGCAACTCAGGACGCACATGTTTTGGAGGCCTAATAAGGAATAATAATGGTGATTGGCTAATTGGTTTCTCTGGTTATGCTGTAGGATCTAATCTCTTTCTTGAGCCACTTGCAGTTTGTTTAGGATAGGAGTCTGACTATGATCATTTGTAATTCAGATTCTATGGACTCTTTCTCAGACTTGTACAAGAGGATTCCATAGGCTTCCATAAATTTGATGCTATCATTATAAAGATTAAAGACTTGTTGTCAAGATTGTGAGAGATAAGTATCCAAGATACTCTAAAGGAAACTAATTCGTGTGCAGATTACTTAGCTAAACTGACTACTAAGAGAGAGGAGTACTCTCAGATTTGGGAGAGCCTGTCTTATAGGATAGGGCATTTGCTCCAGCCTGATATGATGGGTATATCTCATTTTAGTTTTAGGTTTTTTTTTCTTAGAAGGTTCTGTATTTAAAAAAAAAAATTAAGACAAAGAAAGATTCATTTTATTTTACTACATATGATGTTTGCTTTTAATTAAAACTAACAAAAAAAACACTAAATATGAATTCATGATATAAATAATAATTCATTATATAAACAATAATTTATACATGAATCTTTTAGTTGAAATATGTGAGATATGATAGTTAACATTTCAACAACTTAACAATCAAATAAAAAAAAGTACACTGCCATAATAATCAATATATCATATATTAATTGCTAACAAGACAAACAATATGATGATTTAAACCTCGAAAGAACTGTCTTGGCATCTGATCACATCCTGATAAACCAACAACTTAATGCGGAAGAATCTTATCAACAATTATCAAAGCAAGCTCTGATAGTTTAATAACGTTGTGGTTATCAGTTGTGATGGGTGACACACTAATAGGATCTCTTTTATAAATATTTTCACAATCTATAACCTTGTTGGTTCCATCTCTAACCCGATCGATCACATCCCAATAAGCCCTGGCGTCTGATGAAGAGGAAGCTCTACGAAACTGCCCTAGCGCATCCTTGTAATCAGTCCGGCAAACTCCAAGTCGTTGCCTGCCAACTGGGTCATTGGTTTGACCAAGAATGATAGCAATGTTATCCGATGTCGTTTGTAATTGATCGATGGTCAATGAAATAGATAACATGGCTAAACCATCCATGCTGGCTGCAGAAACACGTGGGTCGACGGCTAGAGTCCTATTGCAGAAGTCGGGGTCCTGGGACTCCTTGCATATGCTCTGAACTAACGCTGCATCGGCTTTCGTTTCAAACCTAATTGCTGCGGTGCGGGAAGGGCAGCATGCACAAATGACCACCAAGGGGAGGATTAAAGAAATAAAGCAAAGCGGAGAAGCCATCTTCTTTGCTTGCTTTGAAAAGTGAACGTCAATCCAAGAATTAACAGTTCTGTGATGCGTGTGAGAGAGAGTCTGTGCTTGTACAAATATATACAGACGACTGAATTTAATGTAGGCAAATATAAGGAATTATTTGGGGGGGTAATTTCTCCCTAATATAAATCAAGGAAATCGCATCGCATTTTATCAGGTTGAGGCATTTATTGATTTTGCCATATTTAGAATCGTTGGAATCTGTCTGTATTCTCTTTCTCAGGCTACCCCCAATGTATATTCTGAGATTTTGACTGTCTGAAAGGAAGGAAAGGAATCAACCCATAATCGCTACTTCGTTAGCATTAATGCAAAATCTTTTTTCTTTCCTTTTAATTAATTGTAAATCTTGAATTTCTTTTCTTTCCTTTGGAAGAAATTACTTTCATTGCTTCTATCTCATATATAATATTCTGTACAATTAATCAGAATTTATGATTTTGTCACGTTAATATTTTGTATTTTTATTTATTTATTCATTCTACTCTGGCCTCCAAGGAGTCGGTCTCGGTCTTTTAAGAAAGTTCCATTCATCATGGTGTTTTTCTACACTAATCTTAGTTCGTATGAGTTGCAAAGCTCATCAAATCAAACATCAAAACATATAAAGACTTCCTTCTTTGAAGGAGAATATTAGTTACCAGTAATGGATGAAAGGTGTTGATGTGAAAGGGGGGAAAAACTAATGCTTTTAATTGGTTGTTGATTTGTAAAACTAGAAATATTAAATAATCTTTCCTTGTACACATGTTTTTGAGAGCTACGACCATTGAAAATTAACTCAATTTATATCTCAAACATAGTTTT
>Ga0325410_1004292_pt1 | contig 15986 bp, 8 predicted proteins | sample PopdelMetagenome_16_FD_206182 | JGI IMG/M metagenome (GOLD analysis project Ga0325410, IMG submission 206182) | Populus deltoides microbial communities from Bellville, Georgia, United States - Xylem-PdIQD-R3 | ecosystem: Host-associated > Plants > Phyllosphere > Stem > Wood/Secondary xylem...
AAATACTTTGTTATATGGATTCGTATTACTGTTTAATTGAGAGTGTGGTTGTGGTTGCTTTTCAAAGTGTTTTTTTATTTCGAAATGCATCAAAATAATTTTTTTATTTTTAAAAAATTATTTTTGTGATCAGCGCATTAAAACGATTTAAAATATATATAAAAAATAATTTTTAACAACAAAAAACATTATTTTTTTTTGTAGAAAACCGCGTTTCCAAATGCTACCACATTAAAATAGAGTTATAATTTGAAAATTTAAGTTTTAAAAAAAAGTTATAAATTATAATTTTTTTATTCAAGATCTCAGGAAAGAATTTGAAGCAAAACTATGATACATTGATTAACCAAATATTTTTAAATTTATGATGAGAAAAAAATACAAACCACCACGCTATATTGTAATTAAATAAATCAAGTCTTAATTCTGTTAAATAGCTAGACAACTTATAATAGTGACCATAAAATCCTATTTTGACTTCTCTAAATAATTTTTATTTTTTTTTGGTGAAAAAATCAACAAGTATTCAAGTCAGAGTTTTCCTTTGACGAAGCAAATTCAAATCTAAATAACTCAATTTTTAGAATGGCTATTCCCACTCTATAGCCAAGAAAAACCTTCAAATCTCTTGATGAATTAGAGTTCAATGCTGCTCCTCTTCATGAACTGATTTTGTAACAAACAAAAAAAAAAAGGCCATCTTTTTTAGGACACACAAGATTTTCAAACACATGTCTCTTGATCTAAGACAAAGATTGGACAATTCATTTGCCCTAGTTACCATGATAAAGAGATTACATCATGGGAGTACTCTGTATGAACCTGAATTAAACCCAACAGCCTTGGGCAGTAGTGTAAGTGAAATATTTGTTGTGTAACAGAGAATGGCTTGAGACAATAAGGGAAAGGAGTATATTTGGAATAAGGAAAAAAAAACAGTGGACGAGGAAAAAACCTTGTCTCTCCTAATTTACCTCGCACTTCCTCGACAAATGCCATCAATGGCTGCTTGTCCTAGCTTCAGACAGAATATATCTAGGTAACAGTCGAGTAGAGGTGGAAAAAAAACTAAAAAATTAATTGAAATGAGAAAACTAGAAAAATAATTGAAAAAAATAAACCGTGAAAAAAAACCGATTAAAATTTTGAAAAAACCGATCGGTTTGGTTCGGTTTCTGTTTTATAAGTTTGAAACCGAAAAAACCGAACTAAACCGAATCCAAACCGGAAAAAACCGAGCCAAACTAGTTTGAATCGATTTTTGTTCTAAAAAACAGAACTGAACCGAATATAATATTTTACTTGATAATTGCTATGAAGTCAAGTTTTTATGTTTTTTTATGAATTTTATTTACCAAGAACTTGAATTTTAAGTTTGATTCATTTCAATATATTAGCTTTCAATAATTGTAACATGTACGCTTATGTGTGTAATGTTTAAACGAAAAGTAAATATTTATATTTTCAAATTTATATATTGTGAGTTTTAAGGTTACTGTGATAAATTTGTTTAAATTCTCACATGAATTTCGAATGATGAACTAAACATAGTAAAATTACTTTATCAGGATTGAACTTGTTTTAGAGGTATTTAGATATTTTCACAAGATACATTAATCATTATTAAATTAATCAGTAATAAATAAGTTTTTTTGTATTTTAAAATCATAGTGAAATGATTAAAAAACTCTTGAAAGAAAAAAAATTAAAACTATCCTCAATAGATTTTTTATATCTTCACAATGATTTTTTTATAATTATTTAGTAGACTGAGGGGTAATTTGATATTTAACTAAATATAAAAAATAAAAATAAAATAAAATACACAATAAAACAACCACAACATCCTTCATAGCCAAAATACTAAAATTAGCCATAATGATTTTTCACTATTATTATGTTTGTTGAGGACCGACTTGATATACACAACAACATCTTTATATATATATATATATATATATATATATATATATATATATATGGTTTTTTTATAATTATTTAGTAAACTGAGGAGCAATTTAATACTTCACTAAATATAAAAAAACAAAAATAAAATAAAATGCATAGTAAAACAATCAAAACGTCCTTCATAGTCAAAAAACTAAAATTGACCATAATGATTTTTCACTATTATTATGTTCATGTGTGTGTGTATATATATATACGGTTTTTTTATAATTATTTAGTAAACTGAGGAGCAATTTGATATTTCACTAAATATAAAAAAATAAAAAATAAAATAAAATGTATAGTAAAACAATCACAACGTCCTTTATAGCCAAAAAACTAAAATTGGCCATAATGATTTTTCACTATTATTATGTTCGTTGAGGTGTACATATAAAATCACTCTTATATATATATATATATATATATATATATATAAAAAGTGATTGGCACGCATACATGTGGGAAGCACTGGTGCCTTTCGAGCAACATGTGCAACGCCTCTTGGTGTCCAAAATATCTCTTCCATGCATGTCATTGGAAGTGTCCTATGTCCTTTTTCTTTTGAAGTAGTGCATGTGGTCGGTGGTAACATAGTTTTTTGTTTGCGACATTGTTTTGTTTCCTTCTCTTTTCTCTCTTCTTCCCTTGAAACTCACGCTAGTCGTGCAGAGTTTCAGAGATGTTCTTTGATTTATAGGAATTTCTACTTCAATCTTTATTTTTTTGATTTCTAATTTTGTTCTTGGGTTTTTTTTATAGAACTTTGATTTTTTTCTCAATTTCATCATTTAATCCCGATTTGTGATATTTTTTTCAATTTGATCCTTATTTTTTTGATTTTTTTGGACCTTTTGTTAAATTAATTTTTTTTTAACTTCACTCTTCAATAAAATTTTATTTATATTTCTTATTTCAATTTTGACCATCATCCTTTTGATTGTTGTTTTTGATCATTTTTTAAATTATTTTTTCTTTTCAATTTCACTCTTCAATCAAAGATAAAATTTAATTTGTATTTCAATTTTGATTGTAATTCTTTTAATTGTATATATTTTTTTAATCCTTTTGTATAATTGAATATTTTTTTTTTAATTTCATCATTCAATATTTGATTGATTAAGAATTAAGTTACATGATTTTTTCAAATAGGGTGCTTTCGGTTCAATAACCATGTTATGGATTTGAAAAGTTAACATGGGTTAACAATGGTTTTTTTTAAATAAGCTTTGTGATTTTCTTAATTTTCTTTGTTACCAAGTTATCTTGATTTCATGACATAAGCTGCGGGTTTGACAGGATGACTCAGGTTAACTCAACCCTGATTACCGGGGGTCACATGTTTGTCATGCTAACTCGGATTGACTTAACCTGGTTTTTTAGGTCTCTTTTTAACCCAACTTTGTTCTTCAGCATTTAATTAGTTGAGAATTGATCTACATCATTTATCTTATTTTGAAAAAAATATTTTTTTTCTATATTATTGTCATTATTTTTTTTGATTTATTTACTATTATTATCTATATTTTAAATGTCTAATTAAAATAAAATCAATTTATTATAACCAGTCAAGTACATCATACAAGCCATAAAAAAATAAATCAAGCTTTCAGCGTAGCACGAATCTACAACTAGTTAAACACAATACACGTTAAGTTTTTTTTTTTTTTAAAAAAAAAAATCAGCGCGCGTGTATATAATATGGATACGGAGAAACCACAATCTAAGAAGTTTAAGACACGAAGACGGTAGATGAAAGATATTTACGGTGATTTATTAAATATCTTATACATCATTGGAAAGTCTTATTTTAAAAATAATGAAAAAATTACCTGGAAAAAATTAATAGAATTAATTACAACATATAATCAATTAAATGTAATGATACATAAAATTATAAAAAAAATGATAGGTATTTATATTTTATTTAGCAAATTAAATAAATTTAAATAACTAAAAATCAAATTATCTTGATAATTATTTTGACGAGATAGTTAGTATGCTGATTATGAAAGGATTGGTGTTAATTTCATCTTCTCTCTTTCAAATTTAATTATTGCTACATGTCTTCCTTTTCATATGTTATTTCTTATAAAATATATAATTTTTTAATCTAGAAATAACAATATCATAATATTTTTATTTTTATTTTAAATATCTCTCACATAATTATATGTTCATTTATCATTATGAAATTACATTAATTTTAATTATTGAAAAACTTATAAATAGTTAAATGAAAAGGTATATTCATTAAAGTTCAATCCACTTTAATTTTAAAGTGTTTTAACTAATAAAACTTAAAAATTATCTTTCAATCCTTTTTGGTTAAAAAATAAAAATCTAACCTCAATAAAATATATTGACTATAACCCTCACATACTCAAGTATTTTATTGTATCTTTCATGTATTGAATATTAAACTCATCTATTATTAGTTTTTGTCATAGTTTTGAAATCTGGTTCAAATTGATTGGTCGACCCAGGATCTAGTCGACTCGGAGCTGAAATCGGGTCAGGTTAAAAAAAATAAAAAAATCATGATCCAATGTGACCCCGCTGACCCGACGGGTTGGCCCGGCAAAACCAGGTCAAAAACCCGGTTGCATCCTGTTAATTTTTGTATTTTTTTTACTAAAATGACGCTATTTTGATTTTTTTTAAAATAAGGATTGATCCGGGCGACCCGGTCAAAATTTAGAATCCAGGTCTTGAACCAGGTCGGTCACTGAGCCAGGTTTAAAAACTATGGTTTTTATTGTATATCCACTTATGTGACATATATTGAACCATTTTCTATGTATATTCATATCCAATATAAATTAGCATTGATATAGGAAGCTTTATAAGGATTTTGTTTCACACAATTTATATTGATCTAACGTCAAAAAAGGAAATTAGCTTCTTAAATACTAAATCAACCTCCTCAAATTAATCATGTTTAGACTAGAATGTCCTTTCAAAGTGACCGTTACATGCCTGAAAGAGTCAAGATCAAATTTTGCTTCCAAAATTGATGGGGGAGATGGAAGAAAAAGCTGAACTTAAAAAAAAAAAAAAACCCTGGCTCCATCGATGAACTATGTCGAGCCCATAACCCAGTTCAGTCCCTAGGAAGTAGATGCCTTTAACTCTTGTAAATTATTATAGAGTTTGAAGGAAAGCCGAAAACCTGGCTCCCTGGCATTCTCTTGGGTCGAGGAGTTCCAGCAGAGGGGACCAATTACAGGCTGCATTCTTGGAAGGCTCTTCCAAACGCTAATGGTTTTTGTGCAACTCATGTGAGTTCATGATGCACCTATATTCTAGTTATACTTATACTTAGGGTAAAACATAGGATAACATTCACACTATTTATGTTTTTATTAGAATTTTTTTTTCTTGTTATCTTGACTAAGATTTCTTGCTTCTATTTGAATTTTTTTTTAATTCATATTATAATTTTAAAATCCGACCTGTTGTTCAATTGTTTTAAAGAATTAAAATAAATTAAAAAAATTAAAACAATCTTGTTTTAATAAATAAAATTAAAAAAAAATTAATGTATTGATGGCTGGTTGCCGGTCAGCTAGATTTTTTTCTCTTTTATATCTTCTTCGAATCAAACCGGTTTAAATATCAAGTGGACTGACCAAGTTGATGCAGGTTTTAAAACAATAATGCATAGAGTTTTATATGGTGTCTCTGTTATTTTCTTGCTACTTTTACAGGTTATAATATACTGTGGTTGGCTGACAGAGGCAGTTGATTGCGTTGAACTTTCCAATTAAACTATCATAGAGAGGAATATATTTTCCATGTTACCATCCTAAACTTTCTTAGATAGCTGCGAAACTGTGATGCTTCTATTCTATCCCTTCAAATTAAATAATTCTTAAATGTACACACACACACACACACACACGATTAATTATTAATCCTCCACATGGTTGGTAGGTTGATAAGTCTTAGAATACAGGAGCCTGGTCAAGTAAGGTAGGATATCAGCCATAGATTAATTATAAAGATCCCACAAATATCAACATTAGGGTTTTTCCTAACATAATCTATACATTGGTGGGTCCATTTTTATCAAAAAGCTGGCGAGGACGGACCAGTTATTTTTCTGGGTTGGTGACTGGTCTCGCACTAGGAAGAAATAAAGAAATGGTGGGGAGAGGCATAAAAAGATGGAGCACTAGTTGGTGACACATGAGGGCTGTGTTACTTTTTGTGTTTGATTGGTGATATATACTTTATTTCACCTCTCTCACTGTAGTTATGGTAATTTTTGTGGGGAAACGAGTAAAAGATTCCTGTTCAAAGGTATATGAATGTGTCCTTATTGTAATATTATAAGGTAAGAATACTGATGTTCTTGACTGAGCTAGTGCTCTCTTCTCTTCTTGGCCCTCAGTCCTCTGGGTTTGCTTGTAGTCTTTCCACACAGGAGGAGTATGATTTACTCTATCAGATTATTAAAAACCTGACTATAGAAAGATGAACCGGCGCAGGACCATGTATGATTATCATATATAGCATTCAAAGTGACAGTGAGCTTTTATGTTTTTCTTTATATCCCTTTTGTTAAAGTAGGAAATTTCCTTTTGTTACAAACACATGGAGTGAAAGACATGAACTCTATGCCTGTTTACAGCACAATATATATAGAAAAACTAAGTTAGTATTTATCAACTTGATTTCTGCTACATCAACTGCATAATATATAGATATTAATTAGTAAACGAAAACAGTAAAAAGTAAACGAGGATTTGGAAAGAAGATTGGATAAGCAAAGGTGGTTGAATTGCAACATGTAAATGGAGTATCTTTTTTTTTCAAATTGATATTTGGTCCACATTGATTCTGTTGTCTGACTAAATTCTGTTCTGCATTGCAATTAAACGGTGCTTTTTAATTTTTTTTAGTTTTAAATTAATTTTTTTTTACATTACTAAATTATTATCATCTGCTGATGCTGATGTCAAAAATAAAATTTAAAAAATAAAAAAATATTATTTTAATATATTTACAAAAAAAACCCTTTAAAAAACAATCCTACAACAATTCTAAAATAATCAACTCAAAATAATTTACACAATCTAATCTAGGTGATCCAATTGACCAAAACTCCAAAATACAAAAGATGGGGGCAAAGTGAAAGGGCCGTGAGCCCACATACTTTATACATGAAGTCAAATAAGCTTCATGATTATAATAGAAAATTCAAATACAAAAACCTTGATATTAGGGTTTTGCACACTATACTCTTTTCTGCATGAGTGGGAATTGGCAAAGAGTGCCAAGTGCTCCACCATAACCCACCCCAAAATAATTTCTTGAAGATGAGATGACGGAAAGTCATGAAAGTGATACAGCACAGGCACATACAAACAAGGATGAGAATCTTGACTACTGGACATGGCGAATTAGTGTGTGTCATTTCCTAAATCCAATGGGGATCGTGGATTTTCATTCTGTCTACACATATGACAAGAATTTTCATGATGGTGTTAATATACACTAAGATATTCACAATCACTTGGTTTTTTTATCTTTCTATGTGAGGGTTTTCACACCCAGACCTTCTCTTTTGGAGGAATGGTTGTAACATATCAATATTATTAGTTGCTAAGAATTTCTAAGAGCTGGGCACGACAATTAAAAAAGTTAATTCCTTTTTTTTTTTTTTAAATTTGAAGAGTATATATATCCTTAATTATCAATTAGCATCTATTTGATTTTGGCAGCAAAGCACCATAAACTCACCATCACCATCACCATACAGTCATATTCCTATGTTATGCTTGCTTCGCTTTAATTGCACTATCATAAAAAAATAATTAAAAAATAATAAAAAATTTTGTTAGTGATTCTATCGGTAATATAACATGTCATTACTGGCCATCAAACTTAGTGACAGTATTATTCAATCATCATATTCCATAAAACATTTCATCAAAAGATCTAAAAGTGTTATAACTAATAGCAATTATATCTTGCCCCTCCTCTTTCTTCCTTATTCTTTTTAACTGCAATTCAAAACAACAACTCTTCCCTTATTTTGTCAAAAATCTAATCCTCATCATAAAAAATTCAACAACCTAACACTCGTGTCAGCATCATTGTCTTGGTTTAATTGTTTTTTAAAATATTTCCTATACCAAGTAACCAAATCTATCCATTTATATTTTAAATTAATTTATTGATTTTTGTTGTAGTATTTGTAGTTTGCTTGTATATTTAAATGTTTTACAACCTTTTCATAGAGAATAAAAGTTTGATTTGTATGTTAGAATTTGTTTGAGATTTGAGAAAATTTAAATTTGTTTGTAATTTGATGAAATTGAGTTGATTTTATGTGTTTTATACTAAAAAACAATGATAGGTTATTTAATGGTTAACAATCATATTATGTCAATTTTATTTTTATGTTGGAAATTTTAGGGAAATTGATTTTTTACGGAATTGATAGCAATTAAATGGTATTAATTTATATTAAATATGTTTGAATTGAATAAATAATAGGTAATTAGTTGGGCACCGATTACTTGTTGTTAATTGGATTTATTTAGTTAATATTTTGATGTATCATTAAATTTTTTGTATAAAAAATATAATTGGTTATTAGATTGTGAATTCATTTTCAATTTACCAAAGTTGAGTCTTGAATTGATTGTATATTATTAATAAATGTTGTCATCAATATTCTATATAGATTTTTTAAGTAATGGATGATCGTTTTTAAATGTATCGAGATTCACCCCAAGAGTTGTATATGAAAAATTATTGTAAAATGGTTAAGGGTTTTTATTAATTTTTCATATTTAAATACGGGGAATATTAGTGGAGGTGGAATTAGATGTTTATGTGTAAAATGTAAAAACAAAAAGTTTCATAAATCATATATTGCGACGATACATATTCTAAAAAAAAGGTTAGTTGAGAAATACTTATGTTGGTTTGCACTTGAATTACCCAATGTTCTTTATGGGACCATGTTATAAAGGATTGTTGAATTAACATCTAGTTCTAGCAGCCTACATGAAGTTGTAGATGATAATAGTAATAATTATATGAGTATGGGAATGGATGCAAAAAGAATAAATTATGATAATTCAGGTGAAGGTTCATGTGTAGATAAAGAACCAAATATAGATGCAGTTAGGTTCTTAAAACTTTTAAAATATTCCGATGAATCATTACAGAATAGGTGCACAAATCATATTAAATTGTAGCCATTGCACGAGTGTTTACTATTAAGTCATATTATAGTATGAGTTAGGCCAATTGTGATAGCATCATCAAATGGACAAAAAACATTTTTATTTAAAGGGAATAAGTCATAATGAAACCTCTTAACTTAGAATGCCAAAAAATTGATAGATGCTTAAATTTTTGCATGTTGTAGTATAGTGAGAAGTAAATATAACTGAATGCAAAACATGTGGGCATAATTAATATAAACCTAATACTAGTAGGGAAGGACACTTGTTGCATACAAGAAACTGAGATACTTTCCAATCACTTATAGGCTTTAAAGGTTATTTATATCTTTGCAGATAGCTGAGCACATGACATAACATCATTTATATGATGCAAATGATGAAGTTATGGTGCACTCATCTAATGGTGAAACTTGAAAGCAGTTTAATAAGGTGCATTTTTAGTTTTCAATGGAACGTTAAAATATAAGTCTTGGTTGGTATACGCATGAGAATAAGATGTTGCACTACCAGTATTGTCAGGTGAAGAATTGTATGATGTAGTCTCACAATATGAGGATATTATATTTGGTTTTCAATTTAGTTAGTAGAAGTTTTCTGGGTTCGGTGTGACCTATAATTGGGTAAAGCAGAGTATTTTTTGGGAGACTAACTTTCTTTATCATAATTTAAATGTCATGCATATCAAGAAGAACACGTTTGAAGATATTTTTAACAAGGTTATTTATATAAAGGGAAAAACAAAGAATAACATTAAAGCTAGAATGTATATAACTTTTTTTTTGTGATCGTTGGAATATGAAGTTGGTTAATGATAAGGCACGTGTTGTAAAAGCCCAAAGCCACCTTTGCTATAGATAAAAAATCACAATCTCTTGTATACTAATGGTTTAAGATTTTGCAATTTCTTGATAGATATGCTTCAAACATAGCTAGATTGATGAATTTGGATGAATGCAGATTATATAGAATGAAGAGTCATGACTTCCATGTTGAAGCTTCAATATACGAAGCTTCAATATACGAAGCTTATATTGTTGAAGAGATTTTAATATTTATATTATATTATTTTGAGCCTCACACAAGAATAAAAATCAACCGTGTCCCAAGACATGATGGTGGTGGTGAAATACCTTCAGTGAGAGTTTTTCAATAATTTTTCATCTTAGTCAACAATTGTCGAAGAATGCAGTTTTAAAAAAGATATTTGATAGACATTGAATTTAGACAAACACATAATTATATGCTATTTAACTGCAATGAATTGAGATCTTTTATTTAGTAAGTCATTTTTACAATTTTGCAGTCTTAAATTATTTTCTCTTGTATTCTCATTTAGACAAAATTTTCATTAACTTCCTTATAAGCAACACCGTTAATTTTTGTTATTCTAAAATCACTATATTACTGAAGCTTGAATTTTTCAAATATAAGATGAACAATTCGTCACGTAGTTTAAAACACAAGTATGTAATAATTTTTAAATATTTTAAGAATACATTTTCTTAAAAAACAAATTATGATCGTTAATGATAGTTATCTTCAACTAGGTGTACAACATAAAAGGAAATATTGAAATTACTATCTTTGGGTCTTGAATAAAAACCCAATATTATAACGAGTACATCATTAATGCATATGTCTTTTCATATTGAAAATTATAGAGAGGGTAAAAATACCTATAATAGTAGGGTTGTGTTAGGATACCAATTTTCAATGAATTTTAAGTTATTTATTATGATAAGTTAGAATAGGTAATTGAATTGTAATATCATAGAGCGTAAAATACAATCTTTTTATTCAAATGTTATTGGTATGATACCAATAAAGGAATTAGAGTAGATCTTCACCATGGTTTGGTCGAGGTTAATAAAAAAGGTAGACTTAACAACATTAATGATGTTTTTGTATTTGCTAAACAATGCCAATAAGTGTATTACAGATACACTCATCACTTTAGAAAGGATTATAATAGAGTTGATTGGTTATCTATTATAAAAACTAAACTTAGAAGTCATGTCTGAAAGAGTCAAGATCAAATTTTGCTTCCAAAATTAATGAAGATGAAGGAATCAAACAACTTTAGTTTAATAAAAAAGACGATAGACATGAAGTGATGAAACTTAAAATGATGAGGACTTAAATTAAACATGAGATTTGATCTGATTCTAGATGTAAAACATCATTATGCAATTAAGATATTTATTATCGTGTATAAATCATTTTATTTTGTATATTTATCAAGCATTTATTGTCGAATAATATGGTTTTAAATGAGTTGCTTTTTTCATAATTCATGAATGTAGCTGCTAGGTTGGATAAGAGTTATAACAAATATGGGAAAAAAAATACATTTTGTTACTTCACCAAAAAAATTACCGGTGAAAATAAAAAAAAGTTATAATTTATGTTTGTGCTTGTCGGTGATTCCATCAATGATTTAACTTCATTAATGGAATCACCAATGATGTTAAAGTAGTCAAAGAATTATGAGATTTTGGAGAAGAATTCATGGAATTGGGATCAACTAGCAGGTTCACCGATGAATTTAAATTCATTGGTTATATTATACTCATCGACAAACTCTAAAATCATCAGATAATTATAGAAAGTTTAGGGAAAAATTCATGGAGTTGGAACTAGGGTTTACCGATAGATTTAAATCCATCAATTATATTGTACTCACCAATATAATCACTAACTAACTCTAAAATTATCAAACAATTTCAGAGAGTTTAGGGAAGAAATTTTGTTTGGGTTTGCTAATGGAAATACTATCATATGAAAACTCATTGGTGAATATAAGGGCTTACAAAAGATTTCAAAATTTTTTATCGGTGAGTCCTGTCAAAGAACCAACTCAACTCAATAGTTTAAGCTATTAGGTGAGGTCCTAAGATATGATTTATATTATTCTCTAAATTTTTTTTAGAAGAATATGTTTTCATTAATTGAAGATATTTATATATATATATATATATATATATATATATATATATATATATATATATATAAAAATTTTGACAGACTTCTCCTATTTAGCAGGAAGACCGACTCGTAAGGAATTACAACCTGAGAGCTTATCAGCTCAACCAACGTGACTAGAGTCATGTAAATAACAAAGTCCTAGACATAGCTGTTGTAGTTACAGCTGTACATGGAAATATATTTGTTATCATGCCCCCTCAAGATAGGCCATGATCATAGAGGCCAATCTTGTCACGAAAGAACTGAAACTGAGAGGTGGACAGTGGCTTGGTTAGAAGATCAATTAGCTGGTCAGCAGAAGAAATATGAGCGACACAAAGCCTACCAGATTGAACTTGGTCACGAATGAAATGATAATCCACTACAACATGCTTCATACGAGAGTGAAAGATGGAATTGGAACTTAACTGAGTTACTCCCACATTGTCACAGTAGATGACAGGAGAAGAGGGAAGAGCAACACTTAGTTCTTGAATGAGCGAACATACCCAACTTAATTTAGCAGCAGTGGCTGCAACTAAGCGATACTTGGCCTCTGTAGAGGACTTATCAATGGCCCTTTGTTTCTTTGAACTCCAAGAAATTAGGTTACACCTAAGATAGACTAGATAGGCACTGGTTGAGGAATAATCATCCTTGTTACTTTCCCAATCAGCATCCAAAAAAGCATGAAGCTTGTCAGCAAAAGCATGAAGAGAACAGGGGGAGTCACGGCGCAGAAGAAGACCCTTGTTAAGTGTACCAAGGAGATAACATAGAATACGATTGACAAGAATCCAGTGTGTATCAGTTGGAATGTGTATGAACTGAGACAATTTGTTGACTGCGAACGACACATCCGGTCATGTAAGAGATAGGTATTGAAGACTGCGACAACTTCACGATAAATGGTTGGATCAGGGATAGGTGAGCCTGACTTTAAAGAAACAGCAGAGGCAGTGCTTGGGAGAGGTGTGAGAACTGGTTTGGCTTCATGCATGTGCAAACGAGTGAGCAGGTTAGTGATGTACCTGCATTGGGAAAGTAGGAGGCCATATTTGTGAGAAATAACCTCAACACCCAAGAAGTAGGACAAGTTACCAAGATCTTTGAGAGAAAATTGTTTGGCAAGACTGGAAACAAATTGAGAGAGGGTTAAGTTGGTTCTTTGACAAGTCCATCGGTGATATGCTATCATGGTTAATGATTGACAAACTCATTGATGGAAAATTTTATTAGTGATTTTAAACCTAGATATGTCAAGGCAATCCCTAGATTTCCCTTATTTCCTTTAAAATCTTCATTTTCCAGCCCATCTCTCCTTTTCCTCTCTCTTAACTAGACGACCAATGTTTTCTTTCTCTCTACAATCTATGGCGCTGATGCTCTCTCGCCTCTAAACAATGACATAACACTCTCTCTTTCAGACATTTTTTAAGGTTTGTCTTCTTCTATTACTCTTCTTTAATTTTCTATATTTTTTTTTTCATTTCACATATAGCATATGAACTATGATGTTGTTTTAATTACTAAATTAAGATAATATTTCTCTTTTGTTTTCTGTTTTAGGTTTTCATAATGATTATAAATAAAATGGGTTGTTATATGTATTCAAGAGGGTGGGTTTTATTGGAAGTAGAAATTGTTGTTGATTTAATTATGTAAAGGTTATATTGACACTTTAAAAACTTGGTATGGTATTCTTGTTGATTTTTTTTTTAATTTTTATTTTCATCTAATTTGAACCATCATTTTATATAATTTAGACTTTTGAATCACTTGTCATGTGATTTATGAAGTCTCTCATGTTTATTATTTCATTTTGTTTTGTTTTCCTATAAATACAAACAAGCAAGTCCATATGCAAAATGATCATTACTAAAATATAGGTTAATCACGATTGTGGTTATGCTTGTGAAAAATGATTTGGTTCAATGTATATAATTGTCTGTATTTTTTTTTAAAAAATTAGGTAAGGTCTCATATAAGAGAGGTGCTGCTAAATTTTTTTTATTAATGGATAGATGCACTAAAACAAAATACCATAAACCATGGATTGATAATTTAATTGAATAATTTTATTATTTAGTTATATTGTTCAGATACCGAGGAAACATTTAGGGTCGAAACAGAGCGGTTGTGCATTTTCAAGCAATAGTGTTCGAAGCCTACAATACATTTATGTGCCAATAATGAAGAGTCACCTAATGCACATAATAAAGATGCAGGCTTATTGAATACGAGTAGTGGATTTGGCATTCTATTTGCCAGATATCTTTATTTTGGTAAGTTAATAACAGAATGGAAGTCATATCTAAGCGTATAAGCAATTTTTTTTTTTTTTATATATTCAAACATAACATTAACTTAATGATTATGTGTTTATATTGTAAACCCCTACATAAACATAGGGACAAAGGTAATAAATAACTTTACGAGCAATAGAAACTTTGGATGAAAAGAAAATGGATAAATGACACACTCACACACACACACATTTAACTGTGAGGCGTGTAATGGAAGGGATGACCTTCACGAATGAATTTAAAAGGTACTATTGAAGTTAAAATTAGAATTATAAATTTTAGTTTAAAATTGACAATGACAATGAAATTCGTAATCGGTCTCGACATATAAAAGAATAAAAAAATTAAAATAAATATGTCTCAAAAATGAGAAAATAATTCTTCAGAATTATAGTGAAAATGAATAATAAAACTTATGAAAGAATTGTATGAAAAGTGTTAGTGTAAGCACCGGTTAAAAATCGGTAACTTTATTAGGGAACAATAATAAGTTCGTAAAGGAAATAAATCATAAAAATACAAAATAAATATATTTGAGATAATAAAATGGTCTCAAGAATTGAGTAAAATAATTAGTATGATTTTATGCAAGAATGAAATAAGGAAATTCAGATTTTTGATGAAAAATCACAAACTAACCAGTTTTACGCTAAAATGTGTAACTTTTAGCATAACTGTTAGATTTAGCTAAACTTTTGTGTGGAATCTTGATTAGTACTTAAAAGTGCATTTTTATCAAGGTATTATATCATCATTTTACACTTGAAGTATTAATAACTCCTTAACTAGAGCATGTTTTATAATAACAGATCTGATAATATAAAATAGCTTTAATTTATGGTAAATGTTCATTTTAAATGCAGGCATATCTCACAATTCAAAGGATTGATTGATGTGATTAACTATTGAAAGTGAAAGGACAAAGAAACGGCTAAGCTTAGAAAGGAGATGCCGATTCAATTCAAATTGGAACACTGTTCAGTTATTGGGTCATATCTGGAGCTGTAGATCTTGGATTTTAGTTTACTTAATATGGATGGAAAGCTAAGAAATAGGCTTATAATGTTCATGAATAGTGTAAGACCCAAATCTACCGTTTGCAAATTCAAAGTTTGGCCACAAAAAAGAAGTCAGAATCTGTCCTGTAATCCAACCCAAACACTGCTTAGAATTTTACCCATATCTAGAGTTCTAGAAGACCAAATGACGTGAAATTTGGTGGGTGGAAGGAAAAGACAATTTCCAACAACTGTCATGAAGAATAGTTTCTCCAATTCGGATGGTAACAATGATATTTCGTCCAGACAAGAGCTTGAGGTCTAGCCACCACGTCCACCAACAACACTACTCAGTATTTTAGCCATATCTCAAGCTATAGTGATCCCAATGCTCCGTAATGTTATGGGTGGAAAGATAAGATGATTTCCAACAACTTTCATGAAGAACACTTTGCCAAATTCTGAATGGATCAATGTCATTTCATCCAGCCAAAGTGCTTGAGTGCTGCTGTCCACCAAGTCCACTAAATCAATAGTTGGCCACTACATCAATAATCAATTAC
>Ga0325410_1004299_pt1 | contig 15974 bp, 13 predicted proteins | sample PopdelMetagenome_16_FD_206182 | JGI IMG/M metagenome (GOLD analysis project Ga0325410, IMG submission 206182) | Populus deltoides microbial communities from Bellville, Georgia, United States - Xylem-PdIQD-R3 | ecosystem: Host-associated > Plants > Phyllosphere > Stem > Wood/Secondary xylem...
ATTTATTTTCTTACAATATTTTTATTATTGCATATATATTTTTTTATTAAATAAATTTTACATTTTTATCGATTTTTATTATATATAATATTTTTATAAATAAATTCATTAAATATAATATTAAATACTATTTTCTATATTCATCTCTCAATTTTTTCATTTCTGCGGTGGTAAAAAATAAGACGTTAGTTTGAGAAAAGGTGTCACGTGCAATTCCCCAACTCTGTGTGCGTGGGCGATTCTCTCGCTTTTTCTTTCCTCTCTCTCTCTCTCTGCATATCCAGAAGAGGATCCATTTGCATTGTCGAGTTGGAGTTTGTATCTGTAATTGGATAACAAGAGGCAGAAGAAGAGTAGAAGAGGAGAAGCGGTGCGGTGCATAATAATAATAATACTCGTAATGTTTTGATAATGTGAATGATTTGTTGATTGCTAGGGAAGGAAAAGGCCTGCCTCTGCCTCTCGTAAATGCAATTGAATGAAATTTGAATCTGCCGGACGGCCCTGCAGCTGCATATTAGATTAGATTCGATAGGAGCGGTGGTAGAAAGGAAAAAGAGAAAATCTCCTCGGACGAAGAGAGGGAGGAGATGAAAGGCTATCATAATAATCACAATCAAGGGAAAAGGCGATGGAGATGTCTGGTAATAGGAGTGCTATTTCTGGTGCTGCTTTCAATGCTCGTTCCTCTCGTCTTTTTGCTCGGCCTTTACCACAACGGCTTCCACTCCACCGGTAACTCCTTACAACAACATCTCTCTCTCCCCCCCCCCCCCTCTCAGATCCAGCTTCCCTTTCACTTTTTCTGTTGTTTTCTTCTTTCGAATCTAACTGATACATACACACCTTACTTTTTACTAAATACACGCCAACCAGATCTCTTTCTTTCTTTTTTTGTCACATCAAATGAATTCGATTACTAAATTATGTCATTTCGTCTTCCTCCGCAGGACATCTCTCTGATCGACAAACTTCTTCTGCTTCTGCTGTATGTATTTCTTCAATTCAACAATTTTTAATTGAATTGAATTATTAGGGTTTCTTTGATATGATATTACAAGGATTCTTTTCATTTTACGGACTAATTGTATTTTTATTTGCTTGTAACTGTAGACAGACCAGTCAAGCCACATAAAGGAACTTATCAACAACTTTGCTCCAACTCTTCCTAAGATTCATCAAGTAATGTCCTTTACTTTTTCCTTGTTTTTCTTGCTAAACTTTGGAACCTTACTCTTATTTATCAGTCTACTTGAAAACTGCCACCGTAACTGAGACTGATAGTTCGGTTTTCGTTTTTTAGGATTCAACATTAGGCAGTTTAACCTCCCGTCACTTTCTTATACGTATACAACAAGAACTTTGAATGTGTGTGTGCGCGCACGCTTTTCGATCAGTATGATCACTTTCTTATTCTCTGGCATGCTCAGCCTCGTCCTGCAATATTTTATTATTCATATTTGAGCTTCGCAATTCCCATTAGGTTTTTATTTCTAACATTAGTAAGGTTGAGTGATAAGTGGCATATTAGTATAACGCAGTCTTCAAGATTCAAGCTTCATTATGTATTGCTAAATGGGGTTATGGCTTTTAAATAAAATATGATATTAAATGCTAAATAGACTAACGACTCATGAATGGGGAAATACCTGTAAATAACGTGAAGGCCAAAGAAAAATAAACCTAGTACAGAATTGCAGAAGTACCAACTCTGTCCCTGCCTACAGAGTTGCCTAGATTTGAAACTGAAACCTCTAAACCAAGAAATTTACCATGGACACTATACCTACTCCAAATAAACCTATCAATTGCTGAATGGAGTTGCTGTTGTGTTAATCAGTGGAAAAACATTGGAAACAATTATGTTGAGTTTGCTATATGATTAAAAAGTTGGGAAATGGCGATGGGTTATTGTTTGGGGAAGACGTTTGTTGTGGTATGGACCTTCAGAATGTGTATTTCTAACCTGTTTACAATTGTATCTGACAAATGTGATCATTGAAAATCCCCTCACCATAAAAAGAAATTCATCCAACCCTGTTAAATAAATTCATTTAGAGATAAACAAATAAAATTACAACAGGAATGAAACTGTCAAGTGTATTTAATGAAGAATAAAACAATAAGATGTCAAAAGAATTCTCTTTTAACTATTCACTCAAGTTAAAAGGAGATCTCAGAATCTCTGAAAATTCTCTCTAAATACCATGGTTTCTGTTTCTGTTTTTTTCTCTTGGCTTAACATCCTCATTGTATTGTTGCTTTGTAATCCAGCAAAGTTTTGATTTGTAGCAATGGTCCATGTATGAGATCAGAAGCATGCATAACATGTGGAATTTTGGAAAACTTAATTATTATGCATAATCTTCAAAAAGTTCCCCTTTAATGTGCATCAATAAAAATCATATTGATTGATGATGATAACTTTGTGCTAATAGGATTTGACCTTGGTCAATTATTTGGATTTCTTCTTTCTTCTTTTTCTTTTTCGTTTTGTTTTTGGCAAAATAGGAATTTGATTTTTGACAGTAAATCATTCTGCTGAGAAGTTGTTTGATTTTGATCAAGTTTTCTATCTTCACACAAATGCAGAAACAGTAACTGAACTCTGATTGTCAGGGACATTCTCGCTATATTGTATGAAAAAAGAGAGATTTGGTGGTTCTCTCTGTTTGATAGAACAATATTTTATCTTATTTGCGTTACCGTGCTGTTCCTGACCTCCTAAAATGGCATTTCATTTCTACTATTCTTCTCTTCATATAATCATTGTTTGATCTGGAGCGATTCATCAATACTGTTAATACTTCCATTTGTTACTCTCTTCATATATGTATTGAAGAAATTCAGGGCCTTAATATTTTCTGTTCATCTCTGGCTTCATATAACTTTAGCAACTGATCGCTTTCATTTGTAGTTCCTTTCCAAGTCCTGGAGTCAAAAGTTTTGCTATCCCTTGTTAAGGGGTTTATAAAGGTGCATCATCTGGTGCAAATATCTCTCAGTGTAATGGCTACAAAAGAAGCTATTACAAATTTCATATGTCAATTTCATATGGAATTGCTTCTGGGCTTCTGCACATATCTTGTGCATCACCTTTTCCCCTGTTCCCTTGTAGTATTAGATTTATTATGGTTCAGTTCCTTCAGTTATGAATGAAGCAAGATACAGATTCACTGGAAGCTTGAGCTTTTAAGGCCTACTTACAATTTGATTTAACCTTATTAAATTTTTTAGCCTATCTACAGGTATCTAAATCTGTTTTTTAATCCACTGTGTTTTCTTGTATTTTGTATCCCAGGATTTAGTTATAAACTTTACAAGTGGAGCAGAAAATAAGACCGCAAGTTCAGGTGTTGTTCATGGCAGTCAATGACAAAAAAATCTCAAGCGTTTCTTTTATAATTGTCACTTCCCAACTAAAAGACTGATTATTTAAAAAGAAAAAAGGCTTATTCTCCTTTCCAATCATTAATAGGTACTCCTGTGGTGCTTCCTGTTGTACCTCAACTACCTCCCATTAGAAATGTATGTATGCAAGCATCCGAGTGCTTTCTGAAAAGTTAGCCATTTATAATGCTTTTAAAGACTGGAGTTTTTTAATATGCTGTGGCAGGATGCTGCAGCTGCTGGTACAGATGAAATCACAAAGCATAAAAGAAATGCAGTTGAGGAAAGTGAAAAATGTGAGCTCAGATTTGGAGGCTATTGCCATTGGCGTGACGAGCATAGAGAAAATATGAAGGATTTTATGGTGAAGAAATTAAAAGACCAACTTTTTGTGGCTAGAGCATATTATCCTAGCATTGCAAAGCTTCCATCTCAAGAGAAGTTAACTCATGAACTGAAACAAAATATTCAAGAACTGGAGCGTATTCTTAGTGAAAGTTCAACAGATGCTGATCTTCCACCACAGTAAGTCATTTTAAGTTTCATGTCTTTATCTTCCATTAGTTAGAACAGTGCATGGAAATTTTTTTCTTCGATTAAGTGAGGAAATAATCATACCAATTATTACCATTTTAACTACATAATAAACGCCAGTCGAGGGAATGGAGCTTATTATGTGTAAAGCTAAATGTTTCAATGCACACAACAAAGGACGTGTGTTATGAGAGTGCTGTTGCACTGTCCTGCATTTAAGGAAAGCATGCCACATGAGATTACAGCCTCTCCTCACTATTGTGGGACAAACTCATTCAGGCATGATTATAAACAATGATATTGACTCTGAAAATTTATAGGAAAGAACAATGCAATTTGGTATCTAAATCTTAAACTCAAAACCTAAAGGAATGTGCATACATAAACTATGCTGACTTTCTGGCTGTGAAGAATTTTGCAATGATGACACTCTTCCTCCCACTGCTGCTGATTTCCACCCGGTATTAGAAGTCTCAGGTCGTTATTCTTTGTTCTTCCTAGGTGTCATGCTTTGCCTATTTTACACAAAATTAGTGTTCTCCACATTATCTTAGCTCATAGAAATTTATGCATTTGTGTTCCAATTTGTACTTGACTCACCTTAACATGTTTTTCCTTTGCTGTCTCAACAAAATATATTGTTCTTGTGGTTTTACTCTTTAACATTACTGGCTTCCTGTTTGTCTATAATAAAATCCTAGTGCCAGTGGTAAGCTCTGAGGATGTCATGCACATGTGCATGTTACAGCTTCTGCACATGTTGGGTTGCTGGATCCTCCTAGTCCCAATTATGGATCCTCAAGGCGTTGTCCATTCTCACACTCTAACAGCTTCAGCCATTTTCTTTTAGGGGACTTAGTTTTCATTTTCATGTTTGTCCTGCAGCACCAGGTGTGGTCAATGCAGATGTAATCCATCTTTTCAGTACCCTAAAATGTTCATTGCATGACACTTGCCTCCCCCTTTATTGCCTTTTTAGGATTTAATTTTTGACATTTTGATGCAGCCTATGGATATAACTATAAAATTGAATGAATATTTAAGCAAAGACAAGTTTGTGACTGCAGTAGATTTCTGTGAAAGATCAGTATATGGCAGCTATATTAGGAAATATAAAGTATCAATTCCTTTGATCTCTCCCCTAGTTAAAATTCGAATTTTGTGTTGCTTATATTCTATTCCATTAGGAGTAAGAATATTTCAAGTTTATAAACATGCTTGTAGTCTTTCAATTCTAGATATTTTATGAAGAAAGGTGCAACTGTTTGATTTACCGTATTGAGAGTGTGTGAATTTTAATTCAAGGTTGATGATTCCTTGATCCCTAAAATCTGATGCTTAGTTTTTCCATTCAAGGAGTGGTTCCTTGAACCTTATGATGTGAGCTAGTAGTTTTCCACCATTTTCCCCTTGATTCTGCATAAATTGAACCTGTGGTCAATTTCCAAGTCTCAAAATATCTAAATTCCACAACCTGATTCTAACAGTAAGTATTAGTTTGTCCTGCATCACTTTTTGAGAAGCTTCACCCACGTTTAACAATACTAAAGAATGTTGAAGCAGAAGTTGGTAAATGATCTGTTGGGCTTATTGTTGATTAAGGTGTTGGTGTTCCCTCCCTTGTTGGTATATGGCCTCATTGTTTTTTGATGAAATTTATGCTCACATTGTTGCTTGCTGTCTCCTTTTGATGTGGACTGTCACTCTTTGATACTTTGTCTCTTGTAATAGATACTGCTTAACAATTTTACATAATTCCTGCTCCAGTACACTAATTTACCTGTTTCATCAGAATTCAGAAGAAATTACAGAAGATGGAAAATGTGATATCTAAAGCTAAAACATTCCCCGTGGATTGTAATAACGTTGACAAGAAATTGAGGCAGATACTTGATTTAACCGAGGAAGAAACTAATTTTCACATGAAGCAGAGTGCTTTCCTTTATCAACTTGCCGTGCAGACCATGCCAAAGGGCTTACACTGTCTATCTATGAGACTGATTGTGGAATATTTTAAATCTTCTGCACATGATAAGGAGTTCCCTCTGTCTGAGAGATATTCAGATCCATCATTGCAACACTATGTTGTATTCTCCACAAATGTACTTGCTGCTTCAGTTGTAATCAACTCCACTGCTGTGCATGCAAGAGTATGTTGCTAGTATTCTTCCATGTACTCTTTACATTAAAAAATTTCTGAATTGTGATTATCTAATCATTTTCCTGCATGCTTCAGGAAAGTGGGAATCTGGTTTTTCATGTTCTGACAGATGGACTGAATTATTATGCAATGAAACTATGGTTCCTTAGAAATACTTACAAGGAAGCTGCTGTCCAAGTTTTGAACATTGAAAATGTTACCCTGAAATATTATGATAAGGAGGTTCTGAAAAGTATGTCCCTGCCAGTGGAGTATCGTGTTTCTTTCCAAACTGTTAATAATCCACCAGCATCTCATTTAAGAACGGAATATGTATCTGTGTTTTCCCATACTCACTATCTTCTTCCTTATATATTTGAGAAGTTGAAGAGAGTTGTGGTTCTGGATGATGATGTCGTTGTCCAGCGGGACTTGTCTGACCTGTGGAACCTTAACATGGGAAGGAAAGTGAATGGTGCTTTACAATTATGTTCGGTGCAGTTGGGTCAGCTTAGAAGTTATCTAGGAAAAAGCATTTTTGATAAAACTTCTTGTGCTTGGATGTCCGGATTGAATGTAATTGATCTGGTCAGGTGGAGAGAGCTAGATCTTACTAAAACTTATTGGAAGCTGGGACAAGAGGTGAGTGATTTAGTTTTACCAAATTTATTTTATGAGATATTACTTTTGTGAATAATTTGTTGTTTGACTGTTTTAATCATCTATGAGGAGAAACCAGTTGTATAGTATATATGAAATAGTAACCCAACCCTCTTTTGATCCAATGATCCAAACATAAAGGTATATCAACTTTGGCAAAAGGATTTGGTTGACCAATTAATGTGATTTCTAATCTTATGCAAGAAAACTAGCTGGATCATAAAACATGAAACTGTAATCAAATGCATCCACTATATTGCTATAACAACTTTGGTAGAAGGATATTGACCAGTATGATTTCTGTATTTTCATGTGGTGGTTCAGTGAATATTTAAATTTTTACTATCATTAGATTCTGACCTGCCAGGTAGATCTCATTTGTTTTCCTACATTTCAAACATGGAAACCAGGTTAGCAAGGGAACAGAGTCAGCTGAATCTGTTGCATTGAGCACAAGCTTGCTTACCTTTCAAGACCTAGTTTATCCGCTTGATGGTGCATGGGCTTTGTCTGGACTGGGTCATGACTATGGGATTGATGTCCAAGCCATTAAGAAGGCTTCCGTGTTGCACTTTAATGGACAAATGAAACCTTGGCTTGAGGTAGGAATCCCCAAGTATAAACATTATTGGAAGAGGTTTCTAAACCGACATGATCAATTATTGGTGGAGTGCAATGTGAATCCATAACAAGCCAGTGGTATATAGATACTGCCATTGTTTGTGGAGAGCATTCAAGAAGCATGAATGTCCAGATGTTTGTTTTCTTGGTGCTCATAATTTTTCTGAGCTTAGATTCCTGAAAAAGATATTGGGTTGCAACAAAGTAGAGCCTTCTGATTTTTTGGTAAATAAATGGACTAGAATATTTTATCTAGTTTCTAGCAAGCAGAAGGGAATGAACACCTTGGAGGCGCCTGTAGTTGCCAGGAGAGGAGAACGTATTGGACACTGTAGTGAATGACAAGAAGAACTGCGTTCTCTGCTTCTTATTTGGTAAGTTGTATGTGGGATACAAATGCTTAGCAATATTACTGGACACAAAAAGGGTTCAGCTGTATGCTAAATTTCAAGAAGATTGAATAGCCATCTGTGTTGTTACTGGTGGTGGAGAAAGCAAGTTGTCTTGTGCCTATCAAAGTTAATTCTTTTCTCAGGTTGTTTGTTATTTGATTTAAAGCGTGGTTAATTAATTTTGTGATGAGAAACTTAAAGGGATGATTTACCTTACCTTTTGTATCGATATTTAGTTGTCAATTTGTTCGTGTATTAACCTAATTGACATTGCCGAAATTGTGGCTTGTCAATTGAGGTCCTGGCATGCAGCTGGACATAGCATTGAGGAATTTTTAGTGTCGGCAATAAATATTTCTGAGGGCCCGGGGCTCCTACTCTAGATTTTTCGTTTTTGGACTCCATCTTCTGGAGTGTAAATGTCAGATTTCAGATATCATGCTAAGCTAAATTCCAAAGGCAGGGTGAGCATGGTATGGTGACACATCAACTTGGGATGTTCCCGAAGGCCAGAAGTTGGAGGATGACAAATTCCTGTGTAATTTATTGTTATCTTGTGATATGTTGTGATTGATTGATATGCTAGAAAGTTTGTGTCCATGCTAAAGAGTGGTTTGACAAGGTTGTGGATCGACAAAGTCTGTCCATGCGACTATTTCGAGAATGAATAACAAGTTTCCACTAGATTGTTGCATTTAAGAGAGCAAGTATGCCTGCCTGATAGAAATGGTTATGGATAGCGACAGGCTGTTAAATGTGTGAAGGGCAATTGACTTTATTTGTGTGATATTTGATGTGATGGTGTAATGGCTGGGTTTGCTGCGGTGGTAGATAGGTAGCTGCAAAGGTGACTATTGTAATGGGAACGTGAGGCTGCGCCAGTAAAGATGGGGTTGCCAGAGCTAGGTGACCATCTTCGATGCCACCACCCCTGATATCAGTTAAAATCCATGTGAAGCCTGCTCGAAAGTAGTTGGACTTGCACACGGTTGCGCAACCAAGGGTCTATAGAGAATCTCTCTTTCAACCTTGCATAATGACGCGGCTTCTGCTCGTATGGAAAGCCCATTCAGTGTGAAGCCTTTTCCCTGCTCTCCTGCTAGAATATTTCCTCAGCCCAGTAGCTCTAGAGGATCAAAGCAAGTTGTTCCAGGCCTTGAGCTCTCTCTCCATTAAACCCACGGTTGAGTGGCTGCACTAAGATATGCTTAAAGAGTTAGTTATCTTAATTGACAGAATGGAGGAAAGAAACCTGCACCAAAGCGCAAAATTGGAATTAGAAGAAAACGCATGACAAGCTCTAATTGCTAGGGCCAAAAGTAACTAGCCTAGTGCGCCATGAATTCAAACCAGAAAGGAAGGGGGAATCGCACTCCTAGTTCTAACAAAACAACCTTAAAGGAACCAATTCGACCCTTTCTAACCGAGCTAGCTAGGTTAGAAGCTATGGAAGCATGGAAAACTGGTGAAGCTTTGGACGTTTGTGCTCTAAAGGATAAAACCATCATTAAGGATTTCGTATTCACCAAAAGAAATTCTATGGGTTTAGGATTAGTTTTGCCTAACAAAGCAAACCTTATAGGATTTCCATTATGAGACATATTTCCTTTAAATATGTGCTTTAAGCCTGTTTTTCTAACCATATGAAATCTGTGATATGTGATTTATTATTATTATTATTATTATTATTATTATTATTATTGTGATTCCTTTTAGATGGTAAGGATAACGAACCCAATTTTGGTCTTGTATTTGTAAGTTCATAGGCTGTTCAATTCCATATCAAGCCCCTTTTCTAAGTTTGGGATGTCACGAACGGTATCAGGTCAACATTCACTTCAACTCCAGGAGACCTTAATTTGGCGTGTCTTATGGACATGTTTAACCGTGATGTTTTCTAAGGCAAACCCCCTCGTGAGGACGCAAGTTTTATTTCTTAAATGAAAGATTATACCATTGATATTTTCCAGTTCCCTTAGCTATACATTTTTTAATTTTTAGAGAAATCTCAACATATTTTTATTTTTTTTCTTGATTAATGTATCAATTGATAAAAATTAGTTTTAATTAACAAAAATGTTAAATAGTCACTTGAAATTTGCGTGTTTTTTTCATAAAAATTATGTGAATTTACTTGTAACTTATACGCGGAAAACGGATGATATTTTTTTCTTGAAAAAAAAGCATCTGGTTAATCTACATGACGAATAAAAACTCTGCAAGCTTTTTATATCCATAGTCCAATGCAGAAGACAAATGGGATGGAAACAAAAAGGTTTAATTCATGCTGTTTGGTAACAACATTGAAAAGTAGGCAAGCAAATTAACCAGATAGCTAGCTAGGCAGTGACAAAGCGGTGGTGGTGGTGGTGGTGGTGTTGTTGTTGGTGGTGGTGGTGGTGGTGAGGGGTGGTAGTAGCAGTTTCAATAGTAACGTGAAAAGGCCTCCAGGCAGAAGCAGTGAGCAAGCAAAGGTCTTTCCAACCAAGCTTGAGGGTGCCATTATCCTCCACTAATGTATAACCATCAGAGGGGAACATGCCAAGGAGCAAAGTGGCTTGTGTAGCAGCATTCCCAGCAAGAGAGATGCCTTTGAACCCGGACTGTTGTAGTTTTTCCCTCCAGTTGTGGAACTTGACATCCCCACTTCTGGAAGGACCTCCCACGGCCAATACATTGCGTATCTCTCTGGAGAGCAACTGCTGCTCCACTACATGCCTCTCCTCACTCTCCTCCCCATAGCTTGCTCCCAAGGAGTCGAACAGTGCGGAGTAGTAGTGTATGGCCTCCACAAACCTTCCCAGGAAGGATCCCGCATGGCTTAGGTCCTGTTCTACCACAGTCACTACTTTTGGTGCCAACCTGCAACAGAATCCACACCCCATCCCATTAGCGACCACGAGCGTGGTGCATGCTAAATTAATTTATCTATAACCTAGCTCAACATGGATAATGGAACGGTTAATATTGGCTGGCTGGGGCTGCCTCTTAATTTAAATTTATGTGTATACTGTAGTAGCAAAATAGAATATATGTGGATATCAAATCATGCACTAAATCTCATTGCAAATTCAAGATAATATGATTCATTAATCCAATACTTCCAAAATCATATCTACTAGTACAAGAAAAATAATAAATTTGAAGTCATTATCATTAGCATCTACCCTTTTGATGTATAGAATATAATATGAAAACAAAACTTATTATTAGCTGATAAGCTCCAGCTTGCTCCTATAATATATATATATATATAGGAAAATGTGTCTGTGTTATAAGTCAAAAAGAAATACTTTTTAGTATAAGGAAAGAAAATCAAAAGGAAAGAGAGGAGGAGAATGAGATCAGACTATATATTATGAACCCTTTTTTAGGTATGGGATCTCGTGTTATGATCTTGTGAGTAAGTAATAATACTTAGGACGTACGTAGTCAGAGATGATGATTAAGTTAATACCTTTGCAACAGACAAAGCATATTTGTATCGGAACCGGTGACATCGTAGAGCGAGTGTTGCAACCAGTGGACGGCCACAGCCTCCCTCTTGCTCACATTAAGCCTCTCCGGCTCCAAATTTCCAACCTTTTCGGCCACTGGAATGAACTCAAAGGGAAGTCCCAGTTTGTGTGCGAAATCAGACAGACGTTTCCCCGTTGCTTCAAGAGCCTCCAAAGAGGTCCCCAGCCCGGTCAAGCGGACATATGGTGGTCCACCTGGCCTAGATGCTAGGATATGAAATAGCCCAGGCCACTGCAAACCTTGCATGACGTCCAGATCTATGATGTGGACTCTCTCTTCCCTTTCAAACGCTTCTTGTATCGCTTGGTTGGCTGTGAAATGAGAGAACTTGACGAAAGGGCCAATCCCATTGAACACCTGAAAGGCCGACGCCATCTTCTGGGTATGGCTTTGGGGCATTGAAGGAAGCGTGGCGTATATCCCCAAGCAAGAGCTGACCAGCCTTGCTGACATAGCCTCCGAGAAGTAAGCAGCCACTCGCTGCGCTGAAGTTCCAAATGGCGTCGACAGCTCCGAGATCTCAAGTAGCATCTTATTAGCTTCCTCAAAATTATCAGCGGAGACGGCCTCCGCGCATTGGAGCAGTAAGGTCAGAAGGTGCAAGCCTTCTTCGTCTCTCTTTTGCTGCCGCATCTCTTCTTTCTTATCTCGGCTGGCTGCTGCTGATGAAGAGGGAGGGGATGTGCTGCTGCTTACCTGTTCTGTCTCCGCAGAAGATGATTTTTCCTGCTGCTGATCTTGTGCTTGCTGTTGTGGAGGTTGTCCTTGATTTATTGCTAGAATAGTTGGTGTAACATTGGAAGTAGAAGAAGGGCTCTCTTGTTGCTTCTGCTTCTGTTGTTGCAGATGCTGATCATGATGAACAAGGTGGATTTGTGGCTGCTGGTGTTGCTGTTGGATGTTTGGTTGGCAGATGAGAGGTGGCGTCGGTCCCCAGTTAGAGTAGTGACTAACATGTGAAGAAACTGGAGGAGCGGAATTAGAGACGATATTGTCAAGATCAAGAGTGAGCCCAGAATTAGAGGCATGACCTTGATTGCAACGCCTCTGGATCTGAAGCGGTAATGGTACTGCTGCGCCTGCCTCCTTATTCCTACTCCTCTCCACCGGGAGAATATTGGGCGGGATTATTGGGTCTGTCAAAGACCGGAGCCTGTACTCGAGGAGGGAGGCCAGATTGGGGTTGCAAGGGTAGATGATCTCCCTCACATTCTGAATGAGCTGAGGAATGGACACGTTGGTGGAAGTGTGGAGTAGGTCCTTTATGAGGCCATCAATCCAAGCAGTGGCGGATGTGGCATCTTCCATGGAAGCTGAAGCAAGAGTACTAGTAGTAGGAGCAGTAATAGAGGTAGTGATGAGGCCGGGCTGTGGATCGGCGGCGGCGTTTGATCGGATATTGTTTCTAGTTATTTCAGCTGGAGGGAACAAGGGTAGACCAGAGAAACCACAGACGGCTGGGAGTTGGGATTGGGTGTGGATGTGGGTGTCGTTGCAGCTAGTAATTAAGTTGGTGGAAAGTACTGTAGGAGACAAGAACTCAGAAACAGACAGAGAAGCAGACACGCCTGACGTAATTGCTGTCAAGTTCGTGGAAGAAGGTAGCATAGAAGTCATAGTAGAGTAGTTGAGGACTGGATATAAGATTGAGTTGGGGTACTTATTAGGGTTAATATTGTTGTTGTTGGAACAACTTGTAAAAGAAGAGGCACCAGTACTTCTAGTCATACCAATAACATCATCATCATCATCATCATTATCATCGTGGTTGTTGTTGTCTGATATTGAAAGTGAATAGACGTTGGTGCTACTGATGATGTTACCTCCAGATAACCTCTGATGATTTTGGGGAGTAATCGTTGATTGCACTTCCATCATCTCAGAAGCCATCCTCTTCCTCAACATCTTCCCACCTGCTGCTTTTACTTTTACTACTAATGATATTGGTGTGGGCGTGGGTGTGGGGTGTTTGCTGCTGTTGATAGTGTTGTTGCCACCGTTGGTAAGCTGCAGGGAGGCACTTGTCAATGAAGCAGTAATACTGGTGGTGTCGTTATTGCTCTAGGTACCACTGTTTTTATTATTGTTGTCGCTATTAATGCTGGCGCTGTTGATATGACGGAGCAAAGATGAGGCAGCTGCCATTTTGAACCAATACACTATACTAGTAATAATAGAAGTAGTAGTGAAGGCAGCAAATACAAGAGAACCAGGAGAAGATGATTATGAGAAGATGATAAGCCTCGACTGGTTCTTCTTGATCTTCGTAGATAATATTATAAGGAGATAATTAAATACTTGGAAAGAAAAGGAAGAATTTGAAGTTGCTGTCAAATGATGTGTGTGTGTGTGTGTGTGTGGGGATTCTTAAATCTTGCAACATGCTAGCTAAGCCCAAAAACAGTACCTACACGACCTCCGACAACTTTTTGTTACTAGAAATTTCTTCGATCGGCTAATGGTGCTGCTGCTTGCTGAAATTTAATTGTTTAAGTAAGTGGATTTAAAATGGCAAGTATGGCGTAGTCTTCTTGCCTTTTGGATGCTTCTGATCACGAGTCTTCTCGCAAATGAGAAACATTGAAAAGGTAACTTGAATGGGAGCAGTACTACTGGTAGCCAGGAGGGGATGGAGCTGTGTGTGTAATGTCTGTGTACGTATGGGAGGTGCTGCTCCTCATCTGGTAGCTGCTAGCTGCTTGTGGGCGATGGAAATATGGGTGGTTAATTGCGGATGGCATTTAGTAAGGTGTCCTTTATGTATGTTTATTGTATATGTGTGGAGATCAACGAGCATGTTCATGTATTTAGTTCTAGCTAGCTTGGTCAAGATATGAGCATATGGCAAGGCAAAGCGGGACATGTTGTTGCTGTTTCTTGTTAATAATGGGCATTTAATAATATTAAATGCAAATGTTAGTAGCAGGGAGAGCAGACAGAGGGGGAGAGAGATGGGCTGGCATGGTGAATGCATCTAACAGCACAAAGGCTAGAGCAGAGCAGCATTGTTGGGGTTGATGGGATTTTTGTTTGTAGTTCGTCGTTGCTTGTTTGACATCTTCCAGTCACATTCCCATCAACGGCTATTTCTCGTAATTTATACCACTCCTACGCTAATGCATGTCCAATCTATATTAATTATTATATTTCTTTTCTATTTAATCCATGTCAATCAACCACGTTTACCAATGACCAATCTCTCTCTTATTTCATCCGTCTCTCTCTTCCTTGCTGTTAATGAGATTGATTGACGAATTTCCTTCTAAAGCTAAGAGAATCTTTGAGATTTCCCTAGAGTATATCATAATTGATTATAACATTTCTTTTCAATAAAAGGAAAATGGTAATTTCATTATAATTATATCACTATTTTTATTATGCGCGTCCAGACAAAGCATAACTAGCTTTTTGACAAAAAAAAAAAAAACAATTAAAGTATAAAATAGTCTTTTGGACATCAATAAATAGTCTTGTTAATGATTCAAAAGACAAAGAAAATCCACTAAAAATCCTAAAACCTACACTATTTATATAACAATTGATCATCACATCTTACGTACACACACATGTAATCCTAGTCATCATTAATCAATAAGGAAATTGTTTGCATTATAAGGTTATATATGCTGATGAAAGATCTAATTAAAAATATTAATCATTATCAAATTTCTCCTTCTAGTTAGAAAACAACCACCAATATTTATTTTAAGGAGAAAAACAAAACAATAAAGAAGACCAAATAATTCATATGGTCATATTAGATCTAAGAAAAATTTAAAATATTTGCGGCCATTTAGAACAATTGACAATAGCTATGTAAGACTCAAACTTTTAGGCCAAATCCAAGTCCAAGTCAGCCCAAACCCAACCTAAATTAACCTAGGTATATAAGAAAAAGGTTTGCAAGAGAATTACTGTTCTCTCTTCTAAGTCTTGTGGCCGCCGTGACCTTTTCCTCATCAAACCAAGGATTTCAGTTTTTAATCTTGAGTTTTGGGTTTTAAAAAAGTGGAAATAGCAAGTAAGTGATTCTCTCTCATATTACTTTTAATTATGATTTGTTTATAAAAGGATTAGAGAGAGATAGATAGATTAGGGTTTATAAGGATTAGAAGTTTATGTTGTTAAGATTGATTTATGATTATTAAGGGTTTAATGTTAGGTGATTAATTAGTATGTTGTTAGAAATAAAGATTTGTGAGTTGATTTGTTTAAATTAATTTTTATGGGTTAAGAAATTCATTTTTACCTTGCTGTAAAATCTGGACAGAATGGTCTTGAGGTTGAAGATGACCAAATTTTATTTTGGTCCTTGATTTGTGAAAGTTTCAGTTTAGTCCCTAAACTTTGGAAAAATTACAATTGACCCCTAAATGTATTTTGAGATTCTGGACAGTGTTATTATGAGGTTAAGGATGATGAATCTCAGTTTGATAATTGATTTGGAATATTTTCAGTTTGGTCCCTAAATTTTAGGAATTTACATTTTAGTCCCTAAACTTTATAAAAATTACAGTTCGGTCCTTGGTTCGTTCTAGATAGAATTAAGGATGGTTTATGGGTGAAATTTCAGTATGGTTATGTATTTACAGTTTGGTCCAGTTTTGGTAAAATTACGTTTTGGTCCCTATTTTGGATAATTGTCGTTTTAGTCTCTAAACCTAGGAGACTAAACCTAGTTTTCTTTTATGCATTGGATCTTTTATTTGTGTTGCTTT
>Ga0325410_1004301_pt1 | contig 15973 bp, 10 predicted proteins | sample PopdelMetagenome_16_FD_206182 | JGI IMG/M metagenome (GOLD analysis project Ga0325410, IMG submission 206182) | Populus deltoides microbial communities from Bellville, Georgia, United States - Xylem-PdIQD-R3 | ecosystem: Host-associated > Plants > Phyllosphere > Stem > Wood/Secondary xylem...
ATTCACTAGGGAATTTGGTAAAAGATGGAAACTATGAGAAGTCCAGCTGCCACTTCACTAAGAGCAAAGGGCAGTAGGTGACTTCTACCATTGATTCACTAGGGAATTTGGTAAAAGATGGAAACTATGAGAAGTCCAGCTGCCACTTCACTAAGAGCAAAGGGCAGTAGGTGACTTCTACCATTGACACTCCGGTGAAATGATGGAGCAACCTTGAATGAGAAGAAAGGTCGGGGATCTCTTAAACTAGAAAAGCACAGCAATTGAAAACTTACTCTTGCCAATTACACATAATCCTAAAGGGCTTATGGAAGTGTGGTTCTTAGATAGGCATAGGATTACTACCTGCAGAACAGACTGTCCCCTGACATCCTCCAATTTGAGCATGCCATCTGATGCAGCTGCAAGAATCTCAGCACACAGCTTTGCAAATGTTGCCAAGAGGTGCTCGGGAGCCATTTGTTTCAGCAAAGAAACATAGATGTGCATTCTTTTAGACCTTGAGTTTTCATCATTACCCCTGGAAATGATATTCTTCAATAGATTATCTTAATTGAAAATATAGAGCATTTCTTTTCTTGGTTGCAGAATAACAGAGGCACCTACCTGATGGAAAATAGATGGCTCTCTGTTTGTGAACTTTTAGAACCACAATGCCCATTATGGGCATCACAGTCATTCAGAACAAAAATAGCTTCCACAAAACTGTTGTAAGCTAGAAGCGGTGCCTTGACTGCACACAAGTTATATACATCAGTAAAGCCCAGGAATACGTCACCAAAATAAAACTGATGAGTTGTGATTGCCTATTGACCTTTTAGAATATTCCCAAAGAGGAAATCAGCCAATTGTCTTATCGTTTCTGACTCATCAACTAGTGACAAAAGAAATCGAAGGAAGAGCACTCCCCTCCACTTCACATAGTCCCTCTGAATGTAAAAATATAATTAAAAAATGAAAAAGGAACAGTGATGATTACTCCCAGAAAAAGGAAAAGGAAACAATGGTATAACAAATGACAGAAACCCTGAAACAAAATTTAACCTGCAACAATCTTGAAAGCAGTATAAATGTCTGCCTCCTCACAAGTTCACATGGATCACGGAGACACTTGGTGATCTTCGATATGTAACTGTTGACTTCAAGAACAGCTAGTTAGTGTCAAAGAGATTATCGTTTAATACCAGTCTTTTTTCTCTATTTATGAAGAGACTATTATTAAAAAAAACAAAAAAGTTACTTTTGTCATTTGCCTACAGGCCTCACCAATCAACTAGAGCAGTATAGCGAATGCAAAAATCAGCCATCATTACAACAAGATTGTTTCTAAGAGCTGCAGAGTCACTCTTTTCAAGCTCCTGCAACATAAAGTGCATTGCAAACATTTCAGAATTCAGAAACTACTTTCAGCTGGAATCAGGAGCATAGTTTTATGGAGTCTTTGACATGAGGGGAAGAAACCAAGATGTAGCTTAAATAGCTCTCATATTGTTCAAGTCTCGTGCGAAGAAAAAAAGGTTGCTAAGTATATCACTGCAACTACAACCCCAGAGGCATTGCTTCATTAGCTCTGTTATTGTTCAAGAATCATGCAACTACAACTCCAAAATTGCGAATTCTTTCTAACTATATATTAAGATTCCTGATCAACAATATCCATCATTGCACTAAATGTCAACAAGAATGCTGAAGAAAAGTAGCATAAGTTTTGTATTTACTAGAAATTCAATTGTAACACTAGTGAGATGTTTGTTGGAACTATCGAACCTGCACAAACAAAGGAATATATCTTTTTGCAAGTTCTTCGTCTGCTAAGCAAATCTTTCCCATTGTTAACCATGCTTGAATGTACAAAGAGGGAGCTGTCTGTTTCAGAGAGACTTGAGGACCTGGCAATTTACTTAATTTTGGATCAGAATTTCCTGAAGTGATGATGGTGTGTAGTAGAGGAATAATGGTGCTAGTATCTGCTGAAGGACAAATGATAACCAAAAACCCAATGGAATAAACTGCAGTTACTGCTTCTGACAACAATCTAGATAGGGCTGCAGCTCTCTTTCCCTTCCTAGTCGCACTTCTAGGAGGTGTGAAAAAAGCATCCCCCTTGTTTGTTTCTGAATCTCCTGTGATGTACTTCTCCAAGATCCGAGAAGCTTTAGAGAGAAGCTGCTGTACCCATTTGATGACAAGACTCTCAGCTTCATCAGCATCCAAAGCCTTCCGCTTGCACAAGGTTCTGAGTGCTTTAACATGAGCATTAACCTACATCAAACATGTCAATGCAATAAAACAAATCATACACATAAAGCCAGGAAAACATTGTGCCAACTCTTTGGTACTGGCTGCTTTAGGTTGCTTAACTCTTTCTAGGAACTATGCAACTAAAGTCATATTGCCATTGCACTCATCCTCACAAGATTCTATCCTGCGAAGTTCACTTCATTAGAAAGTAACCAGATGGAAGCAAACTGCATATTCCTTTCAGAGAACATATGTGCATTCTCTCTATTCACACTTAATGGATTAAAGCAAAAGCAATATGCCCAAGATCAGCAGGATTAAAATTCTGTATAGGGAACAGGAATAGTATACTTATAAGAGCTCCTATCATTGCATTAAACCTTGAAGAATACAGTTCATGTTGTTTAGAAATCATAATAAAGTAAAGCATTGTCAGCGTATTCCTCCACATTTCTTATCCAACATCACGCTAAAGGTAACCTTTTGTAAACAGTGTACAAGCAAAATGAAAATTTGCATGACACTATTAAGAAACATTGGAAGCATGTCCATGCTGGATTCCCAGATGCATAGAAACTGAAGCTAAAGCTTGCCAAGATAAATTTAGCTATAAAAATGCAAGTCAGGCAAACTCTAGGCGTCTTTTGAAACCTCATACATAGCAATGGTGATCAATGTATGGCCCAAGAAGGACATGTTTAGAAATCTAGAATACAGTAAAGCAATATAAGCGTGTTCCTCCACATTTCTTATCCACCATCATGCTAAATGTGAACTTTTGAAAACGGTGTACAAGAAAAAAAATTAGTATGACACTATCATGAAACATTAGAAGCATGCACATGCTTGATACCTAATGTATAGAAACTGTAGTGGAAGCTTGTCAAGAATTTAGCTATAAAAATGCAATTCAAGCAAATTATAGGTGACTTTTGAAACATCAGAACATAGTAATGGTGACTAATGTATAGCCCAAGAAGGATGCTAGCAGGAGAGAACAGAAAAGGAGACACTCCTATATACTATTATGCATATGCTTGTATAGCTACCTCTGTTGAATGCATGCTGAACTCTTCAATTCTTATAAGCAAGTTATGAGCTAACTCTGCTGCAGGTTCAGGGGGCAGCTCAACAGAAACATTTGAGATTGTTTGCAGGAGAAAAACACGATCGCTAACCCATTCAACAGAGCTGGACTCTATGCCATCTTCATCTTCATTCATAAATTCTTTAGGACATGGACTCTTAAACTCACCTACTGCTCTGTACTTGTCAAGGAGCTGCCAGTGATGATGGAGAAACTCCCAGTCAACAGCTTTTGAAAGGTAGGCTGACACCTCTGATAGAAGAAACCAAGCACCAGGTGGAGCTGTCCACTTCTCTATTGGCATGGAATTGCTCACCCAATAAGACTCAGAAGTCTTTATGATGTTCTGTAATGCTATAGCAATTTTAGGCCTCAGTCGTTTCTTCTTACCCAAGCTTGTGCAGATTTTCTTCACCCAAGGTGTCACCTCTCCATTGCAGATCTCCTTCAAAAGAACCAAGATTCCTGGAAAGAGCAGCCCAATCTCCCTTTCTATATCTTTTGCTTTAACATTGGAATCAGAGAAAGTGGTCTGGTTGCGTATGGTACCCTCGGGTCCTGCTCTGGAAATGCGATCCAAAACCAGTTCCATGAACAAGTTCTCGCATTCTTCTTGAATACTACTTTCATTATCTGTTATTAATCGTGGAACAGAATGTAGCCACTCAATTATCACACTTTCATCTGAAAATGTTCTGAAAGCCTACAATGTCAATGAAGAACACAAGATAAGGAAGAGAGAATGCACAAAAGAGCATACGCAACAATTTATTTATTTATCTATTTATTTTTGTGAAGAAAAAACAAACTGGCCAAGAGGAGACACAACAACTTAGATAGGCGCACAACATACAAGGTCTAAACAAGCGATAGAGTACCATGTTTTACTCATGGCAACAAATTACAGACAGTAGTAAACAAGGAAACATTACATGAAGCACTAAAGTGGACTTACCTCTGACAGAGCAGAAATTGCGGCTTTACGTATGCTCACAAGTGGATCAGAACAAGCCATGCCCATAGTCTTGAGCACAACTCCATCAAAATTGCCACCCAAAATAGCACTCAACTTGGTTACCAAAACAAGTGCAGCCTTCCTAACATTTGCCTTCTCATCCATGCACCTTTTCCTCAAAATATCATTTACCCCAACTTCCACCTCCACTTCCCCAAATCCTGTTACTTCCTTCAAAACATCATGATTCTTATCATCACTTGACAAAAACCCCACTAACTGAGCAAAATTAGACAAAGCACGAGCTCGAATTCCAGAACTCGAATCCGAGCAACGCTGAATCAATGCCTCCACACATTTAAAACCCCACGAATCCTTCACTTTACAATCCAAACCCACTCCAATAAACGGATCTTTAAGCAACATCATTAAATTCAAAATCAAATCCACTCCCAAAAGCCTAAGACTGGCCTTCCCTTGTGTCATTTTCACCACGTACTCAGCAAACCCAACTTGGTGCTCTACGTCCATCACTCTAACAATCTCTATTATCGCCTCCACTGCGAACCCTCGAGGCTCCGCCTTCTCTGGAGCCTTTTGAGCTAAATACCGCGGCAAATTCACCACCCCCTTCTTAACCCCGTCACTTGTTTTCCCCGCACCCACCATCAAACCCTTCACAAACCCCAAAGCAAAGCTCCTTGCTTGCGATTTCCCCATCAAAATCAACGGCGCTAACGCCTTCAAAACCTCCGCCGCTGTCTCCCCTTCCTCTCCGTGCTCAGATTTCAAAACTTGACACAAAATCTTCGAACACAAACCCGCCAATCTCTCAAACCCCCCACCCATTTCCCTACTGGTCGCCAAAACCAGAATTTCCACTATAGTTTGAACCAAAGACTTCAAACTATCAGGAAACCTGTTCAAGTGAATCAAGTCTAAAACAAATACTAATCTCTCAATAACACATAAAAAAACTCTCACATCAAAAAAACCCTCACCCTCACCCCCACCCTCACTCTCACCCCCATCCCCATCACCACCCCCATTATTACACGCAACAATCCCTCCTCTTTTCCTCCCTTTTCTCTTCTTAGCCACTCCCGAAGAATTTCCTTCTTGTGGGCAGCAGCGAGGGGACTTAACAGCCCGGCGAAGCGAGCGAAGGAGAGCGAGAAAAGAAATGGGATTGAAAAGAGTGAAAACTGGGGAATTAGGGAAAAGAATAAGAGAGAGGTAAATTTTTGAGGATAGGAGGGAAAGGTGCGTAGGGGCCGAGTCCATTGCGGAAGTGAGAGAGGGGAGAAGAGAAGATAAAGAGAAGGATTTAGAGGAGAGACTGGAGAGGAGTTGAGAAAGAATTTGGGGGTCATTTGAATCTAGGAGAGATTGGAGATTTTGGAGGGTTGAGAGAGTGAAAGGAAGTGATTGTGATTGGTTTTGAGTGTTTAGGGTTTCTTCTAGGTCTGTGATTAGGGCACAGACTGTTGGATCTTCTTCTTCTTCCATGAATTTGACTGGAATTGTTGCTGTTTTCTTTTCTTTTCTTGTTTTTTGCTCCTTTTAGTTTCTTTCTCTATCTTCAGGGTGAGGGCAAGGTTGAGGATGAGTCGCTCGCTCCAGTTTTTGTTGGAAAATTTTTAGAATTTTTGGCTTTCCCGCTTAGAAGTTTCTGCATTTTTTTATTTTTACTTTTTTATAAGGAGAAATTACTACGGCATTTATAGTTTTTAAACAGATTTGGGTAATGCATTTTAATCGTGTAAAATATGATAATAATAGTTATTTTTATTTTTTATTTTAAAATATATTAAAATAATATTTTTTTATTTTTTAAAATTTTAATTTTAATATTAACATATTAAAATAATTTGAAAATATATATAAAAAAATTAAAAAAAACAAATTTTAAATTTTATCCAGCCTCTTTTGTGCCTTAATCTTAAATGAAAGCTAACTGAATCATCTTAAGTTAATTTATTATTTTTTTATAAAATAAAATAATATTATTTTTGTTAAAAAAATAATTAATAAATTATAAATGAGTTTTCGATTGAATCACTCATGTTTTTATTTTTTTATTTTATTTTACACTCAACTTGATTTTAATCACAGGTTAAGTTTATGTTGAATAGTTTCATCTTATAAAAAAATTTAAATATTATACTTTACAATATCAAAACATATTTAAAAAAAACAATAATAACATCATATATATATATATATATATATTAAAGCATAAAAAATAATTATTACAACACACTTATTTTCTCTTTTCATACTAGCATTTACTCTCTCGCACGGGAAAACCCAAACATAAATGCATGGTTTAGGACAATATCAAACTTCATTTTCTATGTCACTTTCTCTTCTGGTGTTTTGGTATTGACATTGATGCAATTATTAAGGATTTAAAGTGTTATTTATTTTTAAAGTTTAGGTTGTAATGTGTAATATTTAAAAGTGAAGAAAAAAATCTCATATTATAGGATGCATAGAGTAATTTTTTCTTTTTATAATCTTTGAGTATAATAATTGATTTAACCATTGTTATTAAACATGATTTGATGGTTGAACTAGAAAAAGGCTTGAATCATGGGTCAAAAGGGTTGATCTAAGATAATATTATCTTTAACCATAGTTATTAAACATGATTTGGTGGTTGACCGTGTGCAAGGCTTGAATCATAGGTTAAGAGAGTTGATTCGATATAACTAAAAATATACTTTTTAAAAAAATAGGTCAAAATAATATTGTTATTTTTTTATCGAGTCAACCTAGGTTTTGACCGAGTTATCTAGGTCAATTCATTCCTTTATTTTTGTGAAAGTTATACCGTTTTAGACTTCAGGTTAACTGAATCTTAGGTTGACTTGCCAAGCTAATTCAAGTTTTATAAATAATAGATTTAGCTCTAAATTCCAATTTACTAATATAGTATGTCTATTTATTTATTTCATAAGCTTGGTTTGAATTCTCCATCAAATTTGTCATCATAAGAGGAAAAAATGATAACCATTACTTTATGCAAGTTCATGGTCACATTGGAAATAACATGGTAAGATCTTCATGTCAGTGTGGCAAGTGTGGCGGTTGGTGGCGCATGGCATCCTTTTTTTTTTTTTCCAATCCTCTCTTTTTTCTCTCTCATCTCATTGGGATTCATGTTGTTTTGCAAGAAAATAAATTTGTTCTTTAGTCTATGTTTTAAATTCGGTTCTTGTTATTTTGATTTATATTTTTCTTTGCTTTGGATCCTTTTTTTATAATTTTTTACAATTTATTTCTTCAACGCTGAGTTAGATAAGAGTTGGGCTTCGTAATGTTTTTGACGGGGTGATAACAATCTCATTACCTGATTCGTGAGTTTGAAATGTTAACCCGGGTTGAAATTTATCTTTTTTTAAGATATTTTTATTGACATCGATTTTTTTTTTCCGTTCACATCCTTCAACATTGGATTTGTTGAGAATTGAGCTTATGACTCTCTTCAATTTCCATTCTAGAGGGTTATGACTCTCTTTGATTTCCATTATAGGGGGTTATCTTGATCTCATGACCTGGGGTGCGGGTTAGCTTGAGTAACTTGGGTTATTTTTTTACGATATAATATTTTTTTTAATTTTATCATTTAACATTAGTTTAGTTTGAGAATTGAGCTTAATATATTTTCATGTTTTACCTTCTTTTAGGTTATCTTATTTGCATGATCCTACTCAAAGGTCTAATAGTCTTGCTCGAGTTCCATAGGTTTTTTAATCTTTCTTATTGATTGACTTCTTCTTCTTTTTTTTCGCCCTCTACATTTGAATTGTTAGAAGCATTATATATTTTTTCAATTTGCTTTCTACATGGATTATATCGACCTCACGACTTAAGTCACGAGTTTAGCAAACTAACTCAGGTTAACTCATATCGCTTCTTCTGTCCTTTTTAATTTTTTAATTTTATCTTCTAACATTGAGTTGTATTGGAATTAAGCTTCATTTTTTTTTCCGCGTGCATTCTTTTTATGCAGGTCACCATAATCACCTTTTATTTTATAATTAAGTCTATTTACTATCATTTTTTTTTCCTGTATTATATAATTAGATGAAGTCATCTTATTGGACCCGATCAAGTTTTTGACATCAGTCGTGGATTTTCTATCCTTTCCTTATATCAAAATTTTTTTTGGCTTAATATGCAGCTATCAATATTGTTATAAAATGGCTTTTGATGGACTTGTCAAAGTCAAACTATCACCAAATACAGATTTATCACAACGCACTAAAGGAACTAAAATTCATTATTGTGCTTTATTGTTCATTTAAACAATGAAGAGCCTTAAATATAGATTTTAAATCATTTTGTAACAATCTTGTGCAATGATTGAGTTGGTAAGTGTGTGGGACATCCTCGAGATCGTGTGTTCGAGAGCTAGATTGTGTAGAAAAATTCTTCATTATCATTTGTTGCTTATTTTTTTTAAAAAAAAAAGATGGAGTCATCCGCCCTTTTAATGAAAAAAAAAGGTCAAAACCCTTTGTTGTCCCTTTCTTTTTTCTTGTCCCCTTTTTTTTTACACTCCAAGAAAAATTTACTACATCCATCTACTCTCTAATTTTGATACGATTCTTAAATACTATTATAAATTTTATTTGAATTTTAATAGTTTTTTCAATTATTATATACATGATCTGAAAATAATAATACTAATAATAAATTATTTGGTTGAAATCAATATTTTATTATTGAAATTCTTAAATTGATTTTGAACATGATTGTATCATATTTATGATTTTTTTTAATTTTAAATCACATAAAATATGGACATGTTATTTGGAAATTGTTTGTTAACTTGCTTTAACAATTATAAAACAATTTTTAATAAAAAATAGAAATAATAATTACAATTAAAAACATTGTGCTAACTAAAATAAATAAAAGATGAGTTAGTAAGACAATTTATTTTAATGAAGAAAAAATTTCAGATCGACTGTATTTTTGGGTTTAATGACAATGCTAAAGAATTTCATGAGATATTTGTTTTATGTTTTAAAAAATTTGGACCCCGTAAGGTAGTGCAAGCATACAAACTAGTTACTTTATAAAAAATGATATTTGGATGATGCATATGCCTATTATTTTATTGAGTTTTTTATACCCATTCATGCTTAGAAAGATTTATATGAATGGATAATTTATGATATATTAAATGCATATTTAAACCACCAAGTGGAAAACCATCCAACTAAATACAACATTAACCTTGATTGATGTTTAGATATAAGGTTCTAATCAAGTAAAAATCTATATTGTAAAGTTAGCTTAAATGTTTGAAGCCGATAAGACTTTCTAGTCTTTACCTAGACTCTACAAGTTATTAAAAGAACTTTAAAACGCGTGGGGAAAGCGCTGTAGCTTTCCCCACAAAACATATATTATCACTGCACTGTAGCGAACTGTCTCGCTTTCCTTTTCATGTTTGAAAGTATTTAACTTAAAGCGAGATCATTATATTGGTGTATTAAATGCTTTGAAAAATTACACTGTCGTTTTTTCTTTCTTTGCAATTGGGTTTTCTTTTCCTTCTGTAAAGTTGAGGGGTTACTGAATTATCTGACATGTCATCAGCTTGAAAATAATTAAAGGAGCATGCCAAGAGATAATAAACTTACACGACTTCAGGTTTTAGAAGTGCATTAAATGAATGTGATGCTGACATTATTATGCAGACATACTTGCCCTTACCTTTTCATTATTTCATGTTCTGTTTTAGTTGGCACTTCTATTTTGGTTAGTATACTTGGCAGGCTCTTTTTGTTTTTGTTTGTAATTGCTTTATTGCATGGGGTGGTGCTCTTCTGAAGTGTTTTTTATCAATTCAATTCTTTCGACTCCCAGCTCTCTTATGATATTTCAAGGTGTGTTTTTGTGCAACTTTTGTTCTTTGGGTTGGGTTAGCTTTTACCACCAAGTAGCGTTTGTTGAGGGTTCAGGTGGGATGTGCTTTTGTTTTTATCAGTGCATAACAACCATAATTTGTTATGCATTCCTCTGTAGTTCTTTATTTTCTTTATCGGATCATCTTCAGGAGAGGACTTAGACTTCAAAGTTAGAACAGTTTTCTGTTTGTTGCTTTTTAAAACTGTATTGTAAGAAATAACTATACTTATGTTGTTGTCTGCATCTCAAATTATTATGCATGAGGCTATGCCCTATCATTTTCGACGTTTACATAAATTTTCCACCTGACAAATGAGCGTTTTTATTTCATTGAACATCAAATGTCTTTACCTCTGTGTCTGATTCTGTTGTTTAATGGTGTATCCTTTATTCCTATTTTTATCGTTGCCATGTTCTTCAAAAAGTCTTCGGAGATACAAAGGCATATCACAATTTTTTCAAGTTAAATGCTCTTCTGGAAAAGAGTCTCCTTCTCTCATCCTCTCTTCGTTTTTTTTTAAGTAAATAATGTCATTGATTGAGTAACATCATGGATTGCATCGCATCATCATCTCTATGGGTGGTAATTAGTTTTACTAAAAACCACCATCACGGACAACTGTGTTTGTGCATATAAAATCTTATGCTTTTGGTAAGCTTTAAGAATTTCTTTTTTATATATATATAAAATTTGCATAGATATTTTTTTTATTACATGCCGCAATATAGGGTCACATATCATTTTCTTAATTATATTTGTATAGTAAATGATGCAGCTGTTGTGACATGCAAATGTTGCAAGAATTTTATCTTGCCCAGAAAATGTTGGTCGTTCAGCACTGGATCTAGACCATTAGAATATGTTGGTCATTTCTTTTGCTCAACACTATTAAAAAATAAATAAATTGTAGTAATTAAAATAGGACAGAAAAAATTGTTTGTCAAACCAAGGCAATCCCTAGCAAGACAAAATTTGAGGTTCTATGTATTTTTTAAACCCTTAATTTTAGTCTTCAAAATTTTAATTGCTCTGTATTTTTTAATTTTATTTTCATTGCTCTATTTCCATGAGAATGCTTTTTTGGAGTTGAGTCATTATTTAGGAGGATCACCACTAACTGTTCAGTTAACCTCTGTTGACATTTCAAGTAATCCCAGTTTCTTTCAAGAAAATAGGATCCCGCAAGATATTTTTATTTTGTTCCTATTTCATGCCTCTCCATGTAAATTTATTTTTCAATGCTGTATTTTACAAGTTTCAATCCTGCATTCCTCCACTTGTCCTTATAAACTCTTAACATTTCTTATAAAATCTTAACATGCGAGCTCCGTGGTTTATATTTCTTGTCTTTTATTTTTTCTTCTTTTTGATGTATAGAGACAGTGTTTATGTTGTCATAACAAAACTTAATGAGCAAAGTTTTTTTTTTCCTGTAATTGATGGCCATGCAAATTGTTTCAAAATTAGTATGGAAAACCTCTTCATTCTTTTTCTAAGATTATAACCAAGAACAACCAGCAATTGTTGTTTACATTAACAAAACAACTTCTTAACAAATCCTTTGTATGGACCCATTCGAGCACAAGGTATCTATTATATTTGTTTTTAAATATTTCTTATTAGAAGCAAAACAAAGCTGTTGAATTATTTCTAGGACAAAAATAACTTATAAATGACTTAATATGATCTTATATATGAGAATTAAGTTAATGTGGTTGCCTCATGTTGTTGATTTATTGCTTGGAAAAAAAATATTCTTCATGGTAATTTAGATATATTTGTTGACTTACCATGAATGCATATAGATAAGTTTTAATTTCTATTCATTCATTTGCTAATAATCCTCCAACTAATTATTATCATTATGATTACAGTACTGTTAACAACTGTCAACGCTGCATCACTTTCATTTTTATAAAAAAAAATTGTATAACTTTCTACTTTACTTGGCACGTGCAGAATGAAAGATTTACATGCAAAGCTTTCATAGTGGATTATGATCTCTTCAAAGGATGATGGTGCGAGAGCTGTCCAGATTGCAACAAGCCACTCTCTGGACTCCTTAATAATTTGCGATGCATGGAGCATGACTATCCAACCTCTGTACCAGTTTCATGGTTCAACTACCATACATACCAAGACACTTTTTAATGTCTTTTAGGTTCATAATTAATTGCATCGTCAGTGATGGTCAAGATGTCACGAACTTTCTTCTCTCTAGCAAGACAGCTGAGTATTTTTTTCAATGCTTCAGCTCATCATTTGGTGTTCGACAAAAACTTCACTGACCCATTTATTGTTCCACCTCAAATGATTGAGAAATTAAACAAAACAAAAATATTTCAACTTTGATTTGGAGTCTACAAATATGTACTCAACAAATGTGAAATATATGTTTGCAACATCTTCGATGACATTACAACTGAAGCATATATTGACCCGACTAGCCCTATTAAAGTTGATGACACAACAGGCCCGATAGCCATTGATGCTGGAAGTTCCATACTTATCACCCCTCCAACACCGAACCTTGCAGATCCCTTGAGTGTCGATCAGTCTTAAATTCAGACTCCAGCTTCACAGCAGCACACCTCTCAGCAAAAAGACACGTTCCATGACAACTGACATCCCCAATCAAAAAGAGCATTAATCTTCACTGATGCTAGGCCACACGACAGGTTTGGTTCGCTTGCTCACACATAAACAATATTCCATGTATTGTGCCAAAAATTTATCATCCTACGAAATGCTGTTTCAACCATGATAACGTTTTATTTGTTATTTTCCAATACAAAAATGATGCACCAGCCGAAGCCACTGTCTCATTTGCTTCATGTACATTCCTTTAACAATTATTGCTTGACTGTTTTGCGAATATATAAATGGTTTTTCCTTTCATTCTTAATATATTATTCAGCATCCAAATGTCATCATGTGGAATCCTTTTTCAACCATATCATTGTTTTAATTCTTATTTTCTGATTTCAAGATGTTAGGCTTACTGACACCACTATCTCATTACTCTATATTCATTCCTATGTCACTTATTACTTAAGTGTTCTATTAATAAATAAATGGTTTTGCCTTTCATTCCTATTGTTTACACTTGTCATTGCTTAAGTACTTCCTTTTAATATATGATTCAACACCCAACTTCCCCAGCCAAGATCCTTGAAAGATTATGCAGATTCATCAAAGGAACATCTCTGCGAAGATGATGTCGGTCCTGCACCAGCACTTTCAAAGAAGCAACGCCTTTCCATTTCATCACCTGAAAAAGTTTGCATCTACAATATCATTTAGTTCTCTGTACTGCTCCACCACCTCTTTGTTTAACAAAAATTAATTCAATCACAATCAACTATATCATTCTCACTTTCTAATTGCATTCCCTTATTTATGAACTCATATACTCAACAACAATTACATCTTTAGTTCTCATTTCTAATTTTTCTTGAAGAATATTTGATGTTTATTGTTTTATGAAAAATTTATAGCTTACAGTTACACTTATCTTTTGCTGTAGGAAAAAAAACTAGCATTCAGTTAATCAATGTTTTTTTATCCAACATTGCAAGTTGATTCAACGTCTTCATCATGTGCTTTGTTAATACAAATTGCCGCTCATTGACGCCCATTTCTCTATCTATATGTATAAAGCATAAAATATTTAACTCTAAGTACTTTTGTTAATTTAACTATCTTTACTTAACTTTTGCAACTAACTTTATGAATGTCATATCTTTTGTTATATAAGATTTCTGATTAATTTATAAATATTTATCATAATAATTAAAATTAATTTTTACTTAAAACGCCCGCAGCATCGCGCGGGTATCAAAACTAGTTAATATAACTAAAAGACGTGAGGTTAATTTAACTATTCATATAAATAGCAAAAAAATTAATATATGTTTTAAAATATTATATATGAACATTGTTCAATAGCTTGCTTGGCCAACACGTGGTGCTGGCATGGTGAATGTTGCGAGCTCAAGAGTTGTCACTTGTAATATTTTTTGTTTCATGGTCGTCTGTTACATAATTTTTATTTTAATAAAAAAGGGTGGTCAAATCGCATAAAAGAAAAAAAGGAAAAACTAAAGGCCCATACATGGGTTTGTTCTAGGCCTATCTGCATAGATTTTTTTATTGATCATTTGGGTTTTTTTTACTTTTTTTAATTTTACCATTTAATACTGAATTGATTGTGAATGAGTATTTTCATTTTTATTATATAATAAAATAAAAAAATTAATTTAATCCAATAGGTTTAATAACCCGAGCGTGAATTTAGAGGGTTAACTAGGGTGAACATGATATGTTTTTTCTTCCTTTGATTTTTTCTTTTTTGGACTTACCCGGTCAATAGTGTCATGTTAGGACAACTTTCACATGATTTAATTGTTTTGCTTTTTTTAATCTTTTGCTCTCTCTCTCTCTCTCTCTTTAATTTCATCATTTTAACCGAATTTTATCATTCAATATTGAGTTAATTGTGAATTAATATTTGTATTTTTTATCACATAATAATAATAATAAAAACAACTCAACCCAGTGGATTATATAACTCAAGTTACGAGTTTGGCAGGTTATATCAGAACCTGTCATGTTTCTTTGTTTTTTTTTCTTTGGACCCACTTAGTCAACAAGGTCATATCAGAATAATTTTTATTCGATTTAATTTAAAACTCGGCAAAATAAAAAATTGGGTTATGATTTTTAAAGTTTGAAACGTTGTATTAAGTTTAATAACAATGTTAAATTGTTTTTGATAATCTAGAGATTATTTTTTTACATTTTTTTTTAAAAATTATCCGAGCCGTAACAATTTCATGGCTGACTATCACCCAAATAAGTCTCATAGCCATTAGTCAATTATTCATATATAACTTGGAAGCGTTATTAAATAACTGTTTGGAGTGAGTTTTTGTATCATCAAAACATAAATTACATAGAAATATATTATATTTATTCTTATTATCATTGTATATTTTATCCTAAAATCATAATGAAATGCTATCTAAAAACAAATGACATAATACAAAACTTGTTTCTTATGTATTTATAAAATCAAACAAAAAAAATACCTTTAAACCTTTTAATAACTAGTGATTAAATTTTGATTTGACAGTCCAAGGGAATTTAAGGATTCATGCTATAAAAAAACCTAAAACTTTATTTATTTCATTGGAGATAACTAGGTGTGTGGGCTTGGCTTATTTGTGATGGGCCAAGCTTACTAGGCACTCGACCCCACGTGCCTGGCTTGTTTAGGTTTTTATTTTTTTCCTGTGAATTTTAGTCTAATTTCTTCTAGTTTCTTTTAAATTGATTTATTTAAAATATGTATTATTTTATTAAATCCTTGAACTAATTAACGATATATTTTAGATATAATTTTATAAAATACTATTTAATTTTTATTTTATTTTTTAATAAGATTATAACACTCTTCTAAAAACATCAATAAACAAAATTATCAAGCCTAATTAGATCAATGATCGAGGTCACAGATTAATCAAGATTAGTTTAGGTCGATCCAATATATCATCACCTTAACATTTAAAGAATAAAAAATTAATATTTTTAAACTAAAATATATTTGTTGACCATGTAAAGAAAAACAATTACTCCTCGGGAGACAGTCAACTAGTTTGATAACTATTTGTATCATAATGCTAATATGATGACGAATATAATGCATCGGGTAGTTAGTTTATTAAAAAAAAAACAACTTTTAAAAAATGTGTTTTTTTTT
>Ga0325410_1004308_pt1 | contig 15952 bp, 13 predicted proteins | sample PopdelMetagenome_16_FD_206182 | JGI IMG/M metagenome (GOLD analysis project Ga0325410, IMG submission 206182) | Populus deltoides microbial communities from Bellville, Georgia, United States - Xylem-PdIQD-R3 | ecosystem: Host-associated > Plants > Phyllosphere > Stem > Wood/Secondary xylem...
TTTTATTGGATCAACAAGAAACAGGCAACCTATCGTCTCGATGTCTAAAGCACACATGCTACAGACAACATCAGCTGAAACACATGGAAAAGGTTTGAAACATAGATAATTGCATTACAAAATTACAAATCACACCGCGAAAGGTAGAGACCGCCAACTTATTTAAAACCCTCACTTGAAACTGCGGAGTGCAGACTGCTGGCAGACCGAGCAAATGACGACCACCAATTTCAAGCATTTTTCCTCATTTCAAGAACCTTCTTCCAGGATTCCCTGTTAGAAATCTCAGTCCACCACCTGTTTACATTCTTCCTGGAAGTAAACAGGTATCCCTTGTCAGTTGAATTCACCAAGTAGTCCCCATTAGGCAGGTGTGAAAGATCAGCAAAAGAAAATTCATCTCCAGCCAAAAACCGAGTCTGTCCAAGCTTCTGCTCGTAAATGTCAAGCACTTTCGCCAACTTATCTACGTTCTTCTTTATCAAGGCTTCGTCTACGGGGACACTACTAAATAGAAGGTCATGCACCAAGTCCCCGCTTGGTGGACCGAAAGTCTGCCCATCAGTTTCTACCCATTGATCTATATTTGCTTTTGATAAGATGTCTGTGCCGTATAAGCTCCTGTTTCCCTTGTCAGCATATTTGTCACATATGTACCTGCATATTGCTCTTGACTCTGCAACAAAAAATCAAAAAACACATGTAAAAAGAACAATTAACAAGGGATTATGAAGAGGATTAAGTTAATGGTGAATGATGATCAGAATTTAGAATTTGGTGTAGTTTACCAAAGAGGGTGATGCTCTCGTCTTTAAAAGCTGGTACTTGGCCAAAGGGCTGTTAAGAGTCAAAGGAGGTGGTGAGTATGTGAATGGAGGAAAGAAAATGGCAATAACCAAGATAGAGATACTGATGAGTACCTGTATCTTGAGGTACTCAGGCTTCTTCTGTTCACCTTTGGAGAGGTCAATGGGAACGAGGTGAAAGGGCACGTCTTTCTCGATCAGAGTAGCTAGGACTCTAGACACTGCTGTGGACAATGGTGGTCCGTAAATAGTCACCGGAGTTGCCATTAGATTTGCTAGTTACAGGAAAGATTACGTGTTGCTGCTGGTGTAGGTTTTAGTGTGCTCTGGTCACTTCACTTATAGCCACGCAGCAGGAAGAGCCTCTGAAACTTTATGCAGTAGATAAGACTGTTTGGTGAGCCCAATAATTAGGAATCAATTCATGGTGCATTTAGTCCTTTTATCAATTTAATCTTAGTCCAGTCCCCCTGGCTCTTACTTTTCCTGATTCCATCCTCTTATTATATTTTGTAATCATTTAGGGCCTGTTTGGTTAAAAAGATAATGATAGAAATATAAAATAAATTTTAAAAAAAAAATTCAGAGAAAATATTTATACTTTCTAAAAAAAAGGCTGCACGCTCATTTTATATTCACTGACCATGTCTTTTTTTTGTTTTTTGGGACTCCATCAGTCCCAAAACAGAGAATAAGAGGATGAAATTGGGATAAATGAGAGTAAAGGTGATCCAAATAAGATAAAATTGATAGTAGAAGGACCAAATTCACCATTAATCTTTAAAAAAAATCCAGAAGAAATGTCAGTTTATTAGGGCCCACCACATTACGAAAAGCCCAAAGCCAAAAAGATGTCACGTGAAAAATGGAAATGCATACGGACCGCGGAAATAGATGCGGTCGATCTTCTATCAGCTTAGATTTTTTTTAAAAAAAATAAAAAAACAAATTATAGTATCCTTTAAAAGACGTGGAAAAATATTGTCCTTGAAATGTGTACGTAGATACATTTTCCAATAATAATAGATGAGGCTGTTTGTTTGCCTGCTTGCTTCTTTTCTTGAAGTGAACCGCAGCAAATAGTTGTGTGGTAAAGTTAAAAACGTAATTTATTATTTATGAGGTTGAGTGCGTTTCGAGTTTAAAACGCAGGTAAAATCAAAGTAATAAAATGTTTGTAATGTGAATGATATTATTTAGAAAGCGCTGTTTTTTTTATTTATTATTTAAAAAATATTGTTGGATCTAATTAGTTAACTGGACTCAATGCTATGAGATTCAATTTTGCAGTTGGACCGAGTACCATTGAGTTCGGCTGGACCTTCGTATATTTTTAATTTTTTTTATTTTTTTTTTAGATTTTTTTTTCTTATTTTTCTGTCATGAGATAAAGAAGAAATAAATTAATGAGATTTTTTATATTGTATAAAAGTTCAGTGATAATAATTTTTTTATTTTGATGTGATAATGGAAAAATTAATTTTAAAAAATAAAAAAAAATATTATCTCAATATATTTTTTTTAAAAAATAACCGTTGTGTAATAATATAACACCTAGTATATTGACTCGTACTCTGCAACGGATCAATAACATTTTTTTTTCAAGTGTAAAAATGCTTGAGTTGGGTTAAAAGCACATAATGTATTTACATCATCGTCATCTTCAAATAAAGTACTTTTTACAGTAGCATCATGAATAACGCATAGCAGAATATCGCTCAATACACCAACAATTAATTTCTTTCTCTTTAATTTTTTCCTTTCAAGATATTTCTAATTTTATTTTTTTCCTCTTAATTTTTTTTTTCATGTTGTAAAGTGAAAATAAATTGATGTGATTTTTTTTATATTGTACAAAATTAGGGTGATGATAATTTTTTTCATTTGAGGTTGGATTGAATTTTTTTATTGAAGCATGTTTTTTTTTGCATTTTAAAAATAATTTTTAAAAAATTAATTAATTTTCTTTTTCAAATTAATATTTTCTAATATTTTTGTATTATTTTGATGTGATGATATAAAAAATAAATTTAAAAAAATAAAAAAAATATTATCTCAATATATTTTTTAAAAAAAATATTTTAAAAACAGTATTGTGGACATGGACTCATTACACTATGGACGACATTGTTGAACTTGAAAGGGTATTGTCTTTTCTATTTATTAATCAAAAAGTATTGTTGGACCGGGCTGAGCCGCCAGACCCAACACTATTAGGTCGGACTTGCAACTAGACTCAAGGTTATGGGGTTTGTTTTCAGCCAGACCTATCGATCTTGGGTCTGGCTAGGCAGCCGAACCCAATATTATTGGGTTTGGTTGAGCCGCTAGATATTTTTAATTTTATTTTTTCGTCTTTGTAGATATTTTTTCTGTTCTCTTATGTAATTTTTTTCATACGGTAAATAGAAAATAAATTGATGAAACTTTTTTTATATTATACAAAAGTTAAGTGATGATAATATTTTTTTTTTGAGACTAGGTTGAATTTTTCTTATTAAAACATGTTTGTTTTTGCATTTTAAAATGCTTTAAAAAAATTGATTCTTATTTTATTTTTTTCTTTAATTCAAATTAATATTTTTTTTAAATGTTTTTGTATTATTTTGATGTGATAATATAAAAAATAAAGTTTAAAAAATAAACAAATATTATCTCAATACATTTTTAAAAAAATAACCATTATGTAATAATATAATAGCTAGAATATTGACCCTCAATAATAATTATTTTTTCAAATGTAAAAATACTTGAGTGAAGTTAAAAATACAAAATATATTTACATTACCATCTCAAATAAAACATTTTCTACAGTAGTACTATAAATAGTGCATAACAGACCAGTGCCCAATCCACCGACATCTAATTTATTTCTCTTTAATTTTTTTTTTTTTAAGATATTTTTAATTTTATTTTTCATTTATTTTATTGATTTTTTTTCTATAATATAAAAAAATAAATTAATGTCCGAGAAAAATACCATCCACCACGATAACGAACTCTATTGCCATATACCTATCCAGAAGTCTTATTATTCCAACTAAAATGGTGCAAGTTTGACCTCAAACTTCCTAGAAATAAAATTTACTAAGAGCCAACATGTTTTATTGCGAATTTGAATTGCTTTATTTTGAAGATCATTGAATCCAAAACACCAAAATGAATGTGTATCACACGAGTAACGAAAGTTGAGAACATGAGACAAAAAATGAAGAACAACAAGCCACTGAGTCCAAACACATGGAATAAGATTATTGAATCAACAAGCACTAGGCAAGGCATGGCAACTCCTAGTTTCCACGTCCAAGACAGACAGCCCACATGAAATTAGACGACACATGGGAAATGACAATACATCGAAAGATACACAAATCACAGCAACCTCTACATAAATCACAGCAACCTCGTAATCACAGGTTACAAACGCCTTCAACCCTCACCGCCGCTTCCGATGTAATCTGTAACCGAGAAAATATCACCAATTTCAACCACTTTTCCTCATCTCAATAACCTTCTTCCAAGATTCCCTGTCAGAAATCTCATTCCACCACCTCCCCACATTTTCCCTGGAAGTAAAAAGATGTCCCTTGTCCGTGGCATTCACCAAGTAATCTCCATTAGGCAAGTGTGAAAGATCAGCAAAAGTAAACTCATCTCCAGCCAGGAACCGACTCTCTCCAAGCCTCTGCTCATAAATATCAAGCACTTTCCCCAGCTTCTCCTCGTTCTGCTTTATCACACCCTGGTCTTGTGGGATATTCATTCTTGGTGCGAATGCAAGCTGAAACACCAAAGCCCCACTTGATGGCCCAAAACTCTGCCCCTCAGCTTCTACCCATTGATCTATTGATGCCCTTTCTAATGGGTTTGTACCGTATAACCCCTTGTCTCCTCTATCAGCATATTTCTCACACACATACCTGCATATGGATCTTGATTCTGGGACCCAGAAAGGAAAAAACCCAAAAAGCATTAATATAGAGGGATTACTAAAATAAATCATTATACTTTTAGTTTGAAATTGATAATTTTAGTATCTTTACCAAAGAGGGAAATGCTTCCATCTTGAAAAGCCGGTACTTGGCCAAAGGGCTGTCAGATATGGTCAAAATTACGCAATTGATGAGTGTGTGAAGGAGAACAAGATTAAGAGTAACCAAAATAGAAGTAATATGTGTATTTCAAGACAAGAGTACCTGAATCTTGAGGTAATCAGGCTTCTTGTGTTCACCTTTGGACATGTCAACAGGAATGATCTCAAAAGGCACATCTTTCTCAAGAAGAGTAACTAGGACTCTAGACACTGCTGTGGATAATGGTGGTCCGTACACCTTCACTGGAGTTGCCATCTGATTTGGTAGCTGAATGAAGATTGGTTATTGCTGCCTTTTCTTTCAGTTTTGTGTCTTCTGACCGCACAAAAAGGAAGCCTGCCACTTTATCCTTTGCTTTAGATGGTTGGTCACCAGGGTCAACCGATCAAGACCCGAAAGAGCAGTGAAAATGGGCTTGAAAACCCAGATTATGGGTGTCACCTCTTTGATCCATCTTTGCTATAGGCCTGTCATTATTAAAAATTATTATTATTAATTAATTAAAATTAAACAAAAAAAAATAAAAAAGATAAATGATTTTACCATATATCACGTCACAAAATACTAATAGAAATATTTTTTTTCCTTTATTTTTTTCATTTTTTTCTTAATTGCATCCTTTAAATTAGTTACTTTATTAAAAATTAAACTTTATGATTTCTTGCGGTTTACTTTTTATGTGCTTATTTTAATTTCATGACCCGTGTCACGGATTTAGTTGGTTAACTTGATTTTTTTTCTTTTCTATAATTGAATTTTTTTTCTAACTTCATCATTTAACATTGAATTTATTAGAAATTAGACTTAGAATTTATTTTGGTTTAATTTATATGAAATTATCTTAATCTCATGATTTTGGTCACACGTTTTGTAGGTTATCTCAGTCTCATGACTATAATTATGGGTTTGATAGGTTAACATGGGTCGACTCGAGTTGTTTTATTTGTTTACTTTTTATGAGGTTATCCTAGTTTCAGGACTCAGGTTATGAGTTTGTCAAGTTAACCAATGTTGACTAAGATTGTTTTTTGTGTTTTTTTTAAATTCATTTTTTCTAAACTTTATCCATCAATATTGGATTAATTAGGAATTAAATTTCATTCTTTGTTTTGATTTACTTACTATAAGGTTATTTTGGTTTCATGACTTCGGTTGTGGAATTGGTAGGTTAACTTGTTTTGAGTTTTTTTTTAATTGAATGTTTTTTTGATTTCATCCTTCAATATTTGGTTGATTGAGATTTGAGTTTCATAATTTATTTTAAATTATTTTATATGGGTTATCATGGTCTCATGACCTGAGTCGTGAATTTAACAGATTAACCTATATTAATCTGAGTTTATCCAATATGTTGTCATCTCAATATTTTTTTTTAAGATGTTATCTTATTTTTTTTAGTCAAACTATATTTTTACCAATAGTTTGAGTTGTTTTTGAACTCACCAAGTTGATCGAGTTATATCGTGTCAGCCCTCACATGATTTAAGTTTTTTCTTTTTACTAAAAAACATTAGCAAGATATTTTTTTACATTAAAAAAAATTAATCTGATCCCCAATATAAAATGTGCCAACAATTTATTTGTTTTTTTTTTATTGAATGTGGAATCTAGCTAGTTTGCACACTTAACTATTAGATCATTTACAGAAGATGAGGTATGAACATTACCTTTATTTTGCTTTGTTAGTAAGAAATACATCATTCTTATAATTCAGATTAAGTATTCCTCCATTAGAATGCTCTTATTTAGTTTAATCATAGTACAAAATGATTTATAAACTACATCCATTATATTCTTAGTTTACATTACAAGGAGGCAAGCTATATATATTGTTCTCATGCTTGGACTTGGGAGTAATCTTTCTTGAATCCCATCCTACTTGTGTTGGGAACTCATAGTAATCCAAAGTTGTCTTCTAAGTACTAAATATATGGTCACAACTCTTACTTATGTTATAAAATGATTGATTAATTAACATTGGTGGTCCAGTTTAAAAAAAGCCTAGTTGAGATCAAAGATGAAATATTTATGATGTTCACATCTAAGAGCAACCCGCGATATTCAATATCAAGCTCTATGAACACTTTGATAATTTCTTCTAGGAGAAAAGGTCTCCTAGCCCATCTCTCCTCTGTTTCCTGATGGTTTATCTTGTGCATAACCAATAATAAAATCTTCATTTTATTTATATCGTCTACATCTGTTACAACCATCATTGAGCTTGGATGCCAATGGTTACTGTTTCCTTCAACATACTTACATCAATTACGGCAATGATTTATTTGAGCTAGAATCTAACTATGAAATGAGAAATGTTAGGTGAAGATTCATACATATTTACATACCTTTTTATTTTGTCTTTCATGCTGGCAATTTTCTCTACTGGAGTGGAGATTTGGACATAGAAATCAATTGTCTCTATCATATTTGGACTGCGATTAAAGTTAACAATAAGCTTGTTTATTAGAACACTATCGAGGTACTTAATCTTTTGGTTATCACTCCTAAAACATTGTTATTAATATACTCATATCTTTAACTCTTATATAAAGCTCAAAGAAACATAAGTTAAATCTAGTTTAACATTTTTATATACAAAATGACGCTGCAATATAATTTCTATAAATACCTAAATTTCATTAACCTCTCATTGATCATCAATATCAAATGTGTGCATTACAAATAAGAATATGATTGCTTAAAAGACAGTCTTGTAGGTATTTTCAAAGATGAACACCATCAGAAGAAGCTGAGAACTTATGAATACTAGGAAACGGGTGATTGGAATTCCAAGTATGATGAGCTAGATGATCATAGTGATGATGTTGACGATGATGTTTAACATAATGTGAAGTTCATCGACAACAATTTATGTTTCATTGAGAGATAATGTCAATGTCTTCCACTCTCTGAATATATTAACCTAAAATAGCAGATAAAGGCATAAAAAAATTCTAAATTAGTAAATGTTCAAGAATATCTAGAGATTGAAATTTGCTAGGAAAATGAATAAATTTAAAGATTAACTACTAGATAGTTGTTAAAAGACAACTTGTTTATTCCCTTGTTCTCGCACATTATTCACATGATGTACATTGTTTTTAATGCTTTTTCTTAATTCCAAAATATTCTCCAATTCAAGCATATGTAACTTTTCAAAGTCACCACGTAGCTTTTATAGATATACCTTTCTCACATTGCCAGCCTTTTGGTTTGATTCTTTCAAAACTTTTCATGTTTGCTTAGCAATGGTTGTATAGGTTACTATCTCAAAAGTGACATCATCTAAATATTAGTGGATGATTATTAGTGTTTCTTGATCCTTCTTTCGTGCCTTTTGCACGATCTCTATTTGGGCTAAAGTTAACGTTGCTCCATCTATAAGTTCCTTAGAGCCTCTTTCCAACCATTTCCCATACATCTTGAAGCTTTTACTCAAATACACCAAGTTTTATAGTTGTCATTTGTCAATCTATGACATTGAAGTGGAAAGTTTGGATTGACCATGTTAAATAATCAAACCTAAACTCTGATACCACTTGTTGGAAAAAGGATGAGTGTGGTAGAAGATCAAAAACAATAATACAAAGTAAAAAACTCAAGAACAAGAAGAAAATTGAGAGGAATATATACTTTTATGAAGTGTTTCTTTCTAAATATTTTTTTATAGGCATAAAGTCCCAAACAATTAAGGAATTAAACTAATACAAGAAAATCATAATATGAATAAAAATTGTATTTTATCGAATGAATTGATCAACAGTTTCTCAATTAGTCGACCGATTTATTTAATCTAATTAATCTTCCGATTTCTAACTGGTAAACCAACTTCTCCGTTATTTAGAAAAATCAGAATTCAATTTTAATTTTCAACACTTTCTCAAATATTTTATTGGTTGTCTCTTTTTCCTGCCACTCACTTTTGTTGTACAGGGAAGAGTCATCTTTGATGTCTGAATCAAGTATATGCTCATCTAAAGTAGACAATGCACCATGGCGGACATTGTTAATCATCCTCCTCATATTCCAAGCTGATATATTCTTCTGATTTAGATTTTGCAGATTGTCGATTGAAATCTCTTCATCTTTCTTACTAGGCATTGTCCTAGAAAATCTGGGTTTCTTCCCAACGGTGGTGCATCGTTGTAGCTTTGTTGCAAGAGTGTTTCTTTTAGTTCACCAGGAGCAGGACTAGTAGACCCAGAATTTCTTACCTGCTGAACCTTGGCGACTGTCCCTTCCTCTTCCTTGGTGCTTCGTCTTTCAAACAATGGAGGACCAGAGAGTGTCTCAATTACATATTGATTGAACAGAGCCTCCTGGATTCGGTCAAAGAATGCGTTGACATGGAAGGATGAAGTAAGAGCCTTAACAAGGAGGGTTTTCAGAAGCCATATCACTGTTCCTATAAACAAACACACCAAAATCTTGGTCCCATAAAGCAAGATCTTGCTCTTACTCTCCTCAACCTTATGATGAAAAACAAAGTGCCAAATGAGCAAAGACAAATCCAACCAGAGGGAATTCTGAACTGCTCTCCTCAACCCGTAAACAAAATACAGAACCCGTTTCCGCAAAAGAAAATTATGTTCATTGAAGATCACAACAAGCTTAATTCCCCAACCAGACACCAACCGACCAATCTTGTTTACGACTAACCTCCACGAATTTTGTTCAAAAGCACCGAAAGATGGTTGGTTTGCTAAGTCCTTGCTTCTTTGCTGGAAGGATTCGTTGAATACGCCCTCAAACGACACTTCGAATTTCTTTGATGAACCTTTAACTTTACTGCTTGGAATTTCACTGCTGGATTTTGAAGCAATAGTAGTTTCTTAGTCACAAACATCAGCATTGTTGATGTTGACAAGGACTTGTTCATTCTGGTCAAGCGAACTAGAGGACTGTGCCATGTGACAATCCCTGTCATGGTGCATAGGAGCTTGTGAGTTTGTGTTTCTTCTTCCAGGTGCTCTGGTTGTTGCTTAAGCCTGAGCACCATGAGATTTCAGGGATTTTCTCAAGGGTTCCATTTGAGGATCTTAGGGGAATCTTCAAGGCCTCGTGTGGGTAATAAATTACTGATGTGTAGTGCTTTTAAGCATGTAAACTATAGTTGATAGAGAAACATTCGAATTTTGATAGTGCAGCATCATCACTTTACTCTTTGCACTAATTGAGTGGACACGGACGCTCATGGAAGCTACAGATTTGGAGAACAAAGGCAAAAAAAGTGTTTTGGAATCAGCATTCTGGTTAACTTGCGGTGTGCACTTTCATATCTTCCATTCTTTGTGAAAACCGACTCGGATCGAGTTGCATTTAATTTTTTTTTAAAATTAAAATAATGTTATTTTTAAAAAATAAAAAAAACTTGAAATATCTACAAGTTAAGAGTCTAGATAAACATATTAACCCGGGTTTTTAACAAAATCAACCAGATTTTGAATTGACTTATCAGTTCATCTCGGGTTTTACAACTATGCTTTCATGGTATAAATTCTCTACTTTTGGCTTCGGTAAAGGAGGGAACCTCTAAATGCATTTCCTTCTCAAAAGTTTTTTGCTACTTTTCACTTACCTGAGACTCGCATTCGGTTTGGTGGGGCTGAAATGGATTATCAGTTAATGAAACTTTTCCTTTAGCATATGAAGCTTTTTGATGGATAGTATGTAGTCCTTATTTCTCCAGACACGGTATAGCTAAATACACACCCTTGGCCTGTCCCTCCCAAGCCAAGGCATGGAGAGGGTCTACTTTATACAGGTTCTATTCTTTTCAGAGAGGAAGAAAAAACAGCTCTACCATAACTGGTTCGGGTTAAACAATGTTGGCTCTGAGATTCATTGCAACTGTTAAATGACAACTTCAGCAAAACATCAACTCCTAATTCCAAAGCTTTTAACAGAAAAAAGATCTTAATTCTATAGAACAAGAAGATTACTGAACACTTTTCTACATTATCTACTCTCTCGCTGAGCTGGTTTATGATACAACCCCAGAACTAGGACAACAAAAACTAAAGTTACGCTCTACGCTTGGTGAGCAACTGTAAGACCAACAGTTCTACTTCTAGGTTAGGTAAGATGCGTGCCTACAATATACGTACCAACGTGTATAAGTATATATATATTTCTATTTGTATTTGTATTCGTCAACGGAGCATACCAGCCCACACCTGATTGAACGAAAGCAAGATGTAGAGAGAGAGTGTCTCGAAACGAAAGCATTACGATGGATGTAGAGTATTCAATTCCAGTGGCTTCACCGTCTTTCTCGTCTAATTGGCAGTCACAGCCCTTCTAGGAGACTTTCCTTTCTGCTTGTCGTCTCTTTCATCAGCAACCTGTTCCAAGACTACATGAGTTTCAAAATATGCACAGCAACAAGAAATGGAGAAATTTTTGAATCTTCCCATACCGTTCTCTCTAATTGCTGTAGAAGCTCTAAAATTTCAGAGAATTCAGGTCTCAAAAACGGGTCTCGCTGCCAGCATCTCTTAAGCAGGCCTACCAATTTAGGATGAGAATGGCTTGGAATTGATGGTCTTAGACCCTGGAAATCCATGTCAGTAGCACAGCAGCTCTTTATTAGTAATTTAGCAAGTCCTTTTGTTAATTTGAACTCATGATACGCTTCTATGGCAGCAGTTCATATTACCACCAAGCAGCATGGCCGCTGGTTGATCATGAAAAGAATTTGCAGACATGAAATAAGTGCCCTAATCCTTTTCTTTTTTGGGGTTGCTGACCGAATTAAGATTTTGACCCCACCCCCACCCGTTTTAGTTTTGATGCAAGGCATTAGAAAGCATGCTTAGAGCTGCTTGTGATCTGCCCAGCATGTGGGCCATGGTTTATCTTATACCAGGCACAAGGTTGTGTTGGTCGAGAAGCAGTTTGGCAGTTGACAGACAATGCCAAAGACCGGCTGGTTTCTATCTGAAGGAAAACTAAAATCCCATTCAAAGCAGAAAGAAAAAGCGTTCTGGAGGAATACCTGCTGGACCACGCCAACTGCCGCTTGTAACGGGGACAGCTGCTCATATGGAAGCTAGGATATCATTCACAAGAACTTAGATTATTGTCGTGAAATCTGAGTGATCATAAATTTGTAGAACTTAAGATAAAAACAATACATTGGAGAAACTAAACATATGAAAAAGAATTGTCTCGTTAATTCTGTTGAAACAGATTACCTTTCCAGTAAGCAACTCCCACAGCACAATGCCAAAACTGAAAACATCTGCTTTATGATCATATGGCTTGTGTTCAATAACCTTATATGCATCAAACACCAAGGGAACATATGTTAGCGAGATATGATGTAACAACCAAATGCATATAAAAAAACTCTGCACTCATCATGTGATTCATCAAACCATCTTATTCAGTGCAACAACACCAACCTCTGGAGCCATCCAGCGGTAAGTTCCAGTTTCTGCAGTCATCACACCAGTCTGATCTTGCACTCTAGCAACACCAAAATCAGCAACTTTAACTACCTGCTAGCCAAATTTTAGAAATTTTAAGAAAAACTGGTAGTCAGGACCAATAAAGCAAAGTTGTAAACTTATTTTCTATTATAGAAAAAGCTGATTCACCAGGGTTGCCTTTCTTCCTCTTAAGAGGATTTAATCAGCTCTTGCACCTTTTCAATTTGAAACACAATTTAGTTCTGAGAGAAACAGGAAATCTTGAGGCATCAATCAAAAACGAATGCAAGATGATGGTCAATTGACACAATAAGTATAAAGTAATGTTTGAAATAGAAAAAAAAAAAAAACTGATGCGGTTCCAGAACTTGGAAGAGCAAGAACAAACACAGGAACACGGACTGAAGAAGTGAATCACTTACTCCATTTTCATCCATCAAGATATTGGCAGATTTCAAATCTCGATGTATTATATGATTTTGGTTCAAGCAGTGCATTCCCTTGGAAACATCAATTGCTACTCGTAGTAAAGACTGAAGATTTAAACCTCCCTTCTGTTTATGCAGAAAGTCATACATGCTTCCACCAGACATAAATTCTGAGAAGGGTTTTATATGCAAACAGAACAACATCACACACATTGAAATGGTAATTCATTAGTGCAGTATTAAAATTACACTACAAACCAACATATAATTAATTAGCTAAAGGCACACGTATATCTATGAGTTTATTCCAAATCACCTGTCACGATGCACAGGCTTGGAGGTCTGGTACATGAACCTATGAATTGCACAACATTCTTGTGACGAACTTTCCTGCAAATTGCAAAGGAGTTTGAAGGGGAACCTAGAAGAAATTTGTGCATGTAGAAGTGCAGTGGCGGCATTTATTTTTTCTTTAAGATCCCAAACGATTTAAGAGAGACTTCACAAAGCAGAAATGGAACACTGAAAACACTTTAATGCAATATTCATGCTCCCAGGATAGATTATGGACCAGAATTCCTAGAAAGCAAGATTACAAGAGAGATTTTGGTACTCGATACTGCAGAAACATATCATATGATGCATTTGTGTACAAATTTCTAAATTGTCACACAAATTACATGAGAATTTAGAAAAGCTACTTCACTTGTGCCACAAATTACACGGCATTAGATATGGCCTCTTCAGCACATAAGAAAACATTACCCATTGCTCACTATTTGTGAGTTGAAATTGCATTTTCTTGGGATCCAAACTACTAAAAAACATTTACAGAAAATATTTGTTAGGAATCATGACAGCTCATCCAATAATTAAATTCTCTTAACTGTCAGGATTGTCAACCTGGTTAGTTTACATTTGGATATAGTGCCAGTAAATAAACATGATTCCACTGGTATATTTGTAAGTTCCAGATGTAACTGCAAATGTTTTCAGAATTTCAGAGAGCGTCTCTGTAAGCATTCAGATGGATCGATAAAGAACCAAAGATATAACCGACCTCATGATAGAGACTTCTTGAACAAATTCACTCTGAAGTTTATCATCTAGATGCTCACCCCTAAGCACTTTAATAGCCACATCTTGACTGCAGAAGGTGCCTTTGTACCTGTTTCAATTAAATCATTCTATTAAAAAAGCACTCGTATGAGAACAGATCACAGGTCTTACGATGACAAGAACTCACAGATCTCCACTAGATCCAGTTGCAATTTTTCTCTCAAATAATAACCGGTGTGCATCAATTTCCCAAACATCAATTGAGTCAGCGGGAACGTTCATGTGACTAGAGACAAGGCGGATTCCTCTTTGATCTTGCTCCGCCACAGGATAAACAGCATTCTTCTGCATTGCACTTCAAATTATCAACTATAGATCATTTAAAAGAGTACTGAAGTGGCACTAAGTTCATGATAATCAGTGCTGCTCGTTTACCATTTTAATTACATTAACATAATGAGCAAACAAAGCCCTAAAAATAACATACAGGAGAACACGAGCTCGCTCTGGAAATTAATTACTAACATCCAATTCAGTATAAAAGTAACATTTAGAAGGGCTACCTCGATTTTGGGAATTTCCTTAACCAGCATGCATCTAAGCCGCTCTGTGTCCTGTAAATAATTATGGAAGTAAGTCGTGAGTGTTGTCAGAAGATAAGAGACAGTTTAAGATTCCACTATAGTGTTCTTTTATGATCTTGTAACTAAGAGGTGAAAGAAACAATGATATAGATTAATGTGCTGCTCCCCGCAAAAAATTGTGAATGATTACAAATCAAGAGCTGATTTCCGTCAAAACTGTACAGTGAATCTTGGAAACCACATGATCATTCTTAAAGGACTAGAAATCTAATGTTATTCCTAAGGTGGAGCAAAATGGGGGCAGTACCTCGGGTTCCCAATTATTAACAACAAAAACATCCAAGGAGTAGCCATCTACTGTGGAAAAAGCATGAGCTTCCTGAATGTTGAGCCCAATCTCAGACAGCAAGGAAGTCAACTGAAAATTCAAAAATTAGAAAAACAAAATTGATTTTAATAGGTCAATCACAACAATAATATTATATGCAGATAGTTCTGTTGCACTTAGAATTATTACTTCAAGCTATCGCAACAATAATATTATACGCAGATACTTCTGTTGAAAAACAACGATATGTATAACATGTCATCTTGAGGCTAGGAATCCATGTGATCAATAGAAGAGAAGATCAAAGTGGAGAGACACTAATCTCTTGACTGGTGGTAGAAAGTAAAATCAGAAAATAAACCAGAACTTGTGCAACAATCTAGGAATACAATAAAAATGCATACAAATATTTCATCTAAAAATCCATATGAATGCTAGCAGAGAAGATTCAAGAGGAGAGGCAGACTATGGACAGTTGTTCTTGACTGGTGGTAGAAAGGATCCATTCATAAAAAAGATCAGAAAATAAACTGGAAGTTATGCAAGATATAGGAATACTACAAAAATGTCAACAATGAAAAATGCAGAATAAGTAGGAGGAGGAAACACAGAGCAAGAGCTATTGAAGTCTACTCCCTGGGCGGTGGAAGGACATGAATAAGATGAATTACTGAGAAACATGAAAGAATAAAGCTATGGATGGGTTCCCAAACAGAAGTTAAAGAAAGTTATTAAGAAAAGAATGATTTATAGCAGATCCTTCAAGATCAAGTAATTACATGACAAATGTTTCAGTACGATTGATCCTCTAATTGTAACACAGTGAATGGAAATGCACACTTCATCCTTTACATCATGCACACTTTATCCTTCAAATCATGATGTTTTTGTATGTCAGCTTTCTACTTCAAAAATAAATCTGAGGTCAGATGCCTCGTATATGTCAAGACTGTTCCTGCACACTTGTCCAGAAGATGTCTAAAAAAGAGATGCTAGATCAAGGATGCAATAAATTCCATGTATGCAATGCTCATTGCAGAATGTCAACAAAAACAATATGCCTACCAAGACTAATGATCATTGTAGATGACATCTACAAATGATTCAGAAACTAGAAGAGGTCAGCTACCTGACTCAGGAGTTTTGGCTTATCATTAGTTGAAATTGTAATTTCATGCATCAGCCTACAAAATCATGGAAGTATTGCAGTGTTATTTTCA
>Ga0325410_1004313_pt1 | contig 15940 bp, 12 predicted proteins | sample PopdelMetagenome_16_FD_206182 | JGI IMG/M metagenome (GOLD analysis project Ga0325410, IMG submission 206182) | Populus deltoides microbial communities from Bellville, Georgia, United States - Xylem-PdIQD-R3 | ecosystem: Host-associated > Plants > Phyllosphere > Stem > Wood/Secondary xylem...
CAGAATGGAGGGATCGGATCTTAATGTCTAGCAAGCTGATAAAGATACTTCTGAAGCTATTGTATTCAGGCAAAAAGCAAATCAAACAGATGGCTACAATGGCTCCCGATCAACAGTACAGTTCCAACGCTGAACAGACCAGCAATACAGGACATAAACTCCCATCATGCAATTAGATTTGTATGCTCCATAATTCTGCATCTGCTTTATAAAACAAAATAAGATTAAGGGAAAAATGATCTGATTAAGCCTTCTCAATCATATTTAACTTAACAGGGCAGAAACCAAGCCCTAAGTGGGTGCAGGATGTTCCTTGTTAGGAGAGCAGGAACTGGTGCTTATAAGTAGAGTGGGTGAACCTACAAATCCAGGAGTCTATTTAAACTCTTGTTATTAAGGACAATGTGTGCTTTACAGTCCTTAGTAGAGCTTGAAGGCATACAAATATAAATTTATTTTTCTAGGAAAGTATGTGTGTTTTTAGTTACCTGCCAAGGTTCTTTCTGCTGGTCCTGTGATCCTATCAAGTTTTATTTTTCTATACTTGATGAGTTTGTTCTCTTTTAATGGTGAAATTACCAAGAACAACATAGAAAACCCATGTCTGACAGGGTAAAAGAAACAGAGAAAAGGAGACCAATTAAGGGATAACAGTTGACTGAGAGCTAGCTTCCATAAAAAGTAAACAACGAAGGGCAAAGGACAGCCAAGCCCGTCGAATGCCTCATCCACCACCTTACATGCCTTGCTTATGTTACGTTAGAGCTTAAAGTAAACTCCTTGCTTATTATAACATGATTATTGGATTTCATTTTCTAAAAATTTCACTTGAATGGGGAGTTGGAACTAACAGAACCTTCTGTCAAGAAAAGTGGACCTGAAAACAAGCTCATAACCTTAAGGGTTAGCTTAAATTTCAGTAGTTTTCATAAAAAGAGAACAGCAAGGGATCCAAGAGCTTCTATCATCTAAATTAATTCAGAGATCAAGAAAGTTGTGCAAGTGAAATAATTAAATTCTAATCTAAAAACAAGCCCCATAGAAAAATCTGACTTGGTATCTCTCGTTAGAATTCTGATTTAAACAGAGGAGGATCACATGTCATATGAAGGAAATTAGACAACTTGTTATGGAAAGGTTGGGTCTCTGGCTAAAACTTCAAAGTTTTTCGCTTGTACATGGAGTGAATAAAATGTTGAGTTACAGTTAGGGATTCTGTAGCCAAGTGGTACAATTTCTGTTTCCAGATAGGTAGCAGAATTTGACATATAAAACAGAGTACTAACTTTTGGAATACTGCAGAGATGATGAACATACTAGTTGCAGGTATGGACCCTTTGGCCATGATGCTAAAAGACCTTCATATTTCATTGCTACATTCATGCATTATCCTACTTGGGAAAAAGATATGTACTGAGAAGTGTGCATTCAATTGTTTAATTTATTTACTGGGTTGTAGGTGCTGAACAAAGAATCTGACAGCACAGTTCCAGTGCTGAACAGACCACAAGTATCAGGAAATCAACTCTCATCATGGAATTACATTTGTACGCGCAATAAAATTAAGAGGAAAATGTTCTAGAGAAGCCTTTTCAACCACATTGAACTCAACAAGGCGGAATTAAAAACCAACTTTGAGAAGAGAATTCCACTCCAGTTTCACATAAGTAGATCAATGAACTTAAAATGGAAAAAAAAAAAGGATCAAAGGCTTAATCCAAAATTATAATAACTGGGGATGGAAATGGTGATAACATGCAGCAAGTATATCCTTCCACCAATTAATGAACCTGATGCAAAGCTTGTTTGTACACTTTGTATAAAGCAGAAAATTTGAATAGTAACATTATTGTACTTGATTGATCATGCTGGCTTTCACCAACTGCTCAACTAATTTGATTGTAGATTGCAGACTCGTTGAATGATTCCTCCAGAATCATATCCCCTAGTTCCAGAGTATCTTTCCATTAGCGCACTTGATTTTAAAACTTGTTGTTCACTTTGCAAAATAAAGAAATTAGGATACTAACATTGTTGAACCTGATTGATGTTGAGTTATGGTTAAATGTCTTCTTAGTATAACTTACAACCAAAAACAATTCAACAACCAGCTCTGATAAACCAAAATGGAACTACTCAAATGGAGTTGTTAATCTTCCATCACTAATCTCAAAAAAACATGTAGCTATCTGCTTAGTAATGGATTGGTTCAAAAGGCTAGATATAACACCTTCAATTTAAAGTTTGGCACCAAATATGCAGCAGATCAATGGCAATGAACCTTCATGCTCTGGTTGTTTCTAGGAAAAATATAAAAGCACACCACCAAATAAATCCTTCGAGTAGACCTGTGAAAACAACAGTCAACCACTATAAGTGTTCATATGGCTCCGTGCATGTTTTGTATATTCATTGTATGAACATTAAATCCATGGCAATACTGTAGAGAAAAATATCTGGGGAGAAAAACAGCCAAGGGTGCAAGATCTTACATTGGAGGAGAAACTGAAGCACTTGACCAAGTCAGTACCTCTGCGTCATAAAAGAAACCCATTTTACCAACTTCACGCCTTAGCTCATGGCAAACCATAATCATTACCTCACTTCCTTTGTCAAGCTACTAGAAGCTGATTGAAACATTAAGGCCTGCAAGAATTGCATACGTTTAGACCATCGCTCGTATTCTTGCATAAAATTTCTTCACCAACACCAGAGCTCGCATTTAACAGTATCTTCTCTTTTCCCTCTTCGAAATCTTCTTGCCAATAGGATTGAAAAATGCTGGAAAACTAAATGGTACATTGAGACGGAATTGACCTTCATGATACAGTAACTTTTGAGACCAAGTCACTTTGACCCTTCTTCAACCCAAATTGAAGAACTCTTGTCTAGTATGGATGCTCATCCACATTAGCTAACCAATTTTGGTTAGCTGAAGTGGATGAGCATCCATACTAGACAAGAGTTCTTCAATTTGGGTTGAAGAAGGGTCAAAGTGACTTGGTCTCAAAAGTTACTGTATCATGAAGGTCAATTCCGTCTCAATGTACCATTTAGTTTTCCAGCATTTGTCAATCCTATTGGCAAGAAGATTTCTAAGAGGGAAAAGATTATGTTAAATGTGAATTCTAGTGCTGGTAAAGATCATGGTTGTGGATGCTCTTGGTAGCCAAAGTAGTACAATTTCTGTTTCCAGCTTTGTAGCAGAATTTGACAGATAAAGAGAGTACCTTTATGAATACTTCATAAAAAATGAGCAGCGATACACACACACACGCATAGTTCCAAAGGGGCAGGGGCGGTCCTTGTAACCATGATGCTGAAATCATGCCACATGCATGCCTAACCTATCTTAAGTAAAAAAGAAATGTGCTAAGAAGTTGCAACTTTGCAGGAAAGACTGAAAACTGTACAAGTACAGTTGTGTTTGTTACCATTAATGTGCAGCAATCATTAATGGACGGCACCATCCATTAATAAATACAATAGTTAAAACTGTACCAACCATGTACAACCATTCAAGATGTCAAAGGTTGGCAGCCACCATTGTTTAAGAAAAGCTAGAGTTGGCAGCATCATTCTTACCTATAAATAGACACCAAAAAAGAGCAACATAGAGTAGAGAGTGGTGAGTGCAGTAGAGAAACCAAGAGAGAAAGTGAAGGGCTACAATGACAGCAGCCTTGCTGCAATTGCAGCAGCTGCAAGTGCAGTAATGAGAGTTGGGAGTTGAGTTTATGTGAAGTGATCCTCCTTCTCCATGTATTTGTATTGTTTTCTTTTTCTGTCTCTAATAATATGGAGTCTTTCCTGTGGATATAGACGGCTTTACCAAACCACGTTAAATATTGTATCTCAGTGTACTTGGTCTTCTTTGAGCAACTATCAGTACACCACCGGTCCGCGCATAGAGGAGGCGGAATCCCCACCAAGTACAGTGTTCTTTTGAAAAAATTCTCAAATTTGTTTTTAAAGCTGCGTTTTTTGGGGTTAACAACGAAGAATTCTATTAAATTCAAAACAAGAAGTCACCGTTTTAGAGCCAAGTACACAACAAGAGATTACAAGCACTAGAACATATATTTTTTAATACACCCAGATCATAATACTAGGGCCTTTGTTTCTTTTTCAAGCATATATGTTTAGCTTTCCTTAATATCAAAATAACTGATCAGTAACAAGCTTTCTGCAGAAATGCAGGTCAGCTTGTAATAATCCAGACTTCCAGAACTAGAGAACTTGCTTTATGAACTTCTTTTTGGTATTTAATGGAAGAGTTTGCTGGTACATTTCAGAATCCACATGAAGCGGTTTGTCTTCGCATGTCCTCCATAGTAACTTGTTGCATATGAAGATGACTTCTGCTTTATAACTTGTTGCATTGCATAGATCTCAGAATTACATCCACATAACCCGTGGGGATTGCATTGCAAGAATAAAGAAAGGATCTTCAGATTTTAACCACTAAAAAGCCTCTGAGGCCCTCCTGCTTTTTGAGTTTTTGCAATCTGAAGTCATTACCTTGTTTTCTACGTCGTGTAAAATATTGAGCTCGATAATGATGATATGGTAAAGGTAAGAGTAGAGGGACAGAGGTTCTGGCCAAATTAAACTCATTTAACACTCAAGCCATGAGCTGAAGTAGACATTCATTTTCTATCAGAGAAAAGCTGACATACTGAGATTGAAGGTTAATGGCCATTATGCTGAAAAATCAAGCCATTCATTGCTAAATGGATTAGCATAAGATAGATATCATATTGCTAAGTAGGGGAAAGTTACATCCGGTCTTGAACTAATTAGAGGGCTGCAAGGTTACTATAACATACAACAAAGAAATACTTCAAAAAGTGCACTGGACTGAAAACAAGATACCTTACAACTAGAGAACAAAAGTCATAAACCCTATACAACAGCCCTAAGGATGCCAACACAGAATCTAAGATAATAAAACATAGCTTAAGCAGATAAAGTAGAACTCAAGCTTTTCAGAATGCAGTAGCATACGTGGAAAATCGAAGCTGAAAGGTGCCTGGTGCAAATAAAATTAACCCTGTGTAATCAGCAGGCACAGTAATAAAATTTCAGGAGGCAAAGCTTCGAATAGTTTCTTTTAGATCTGGTCGGGAAATTGAAATTTGAAACACCACCTTGTCGTCTTTGAGCAAATGAAAGGAATAGATACCACCAACTGCCAAGAATCTGCCCCGGCCTTCTTTCATTCTTGCTTTCGATCCCTTGCATGTCTTACAAACATGGTACTTTGCTGGCCAACTTCCCTCGTTCAAAACTGTAAGAGTGGCATCGCCTTCTTCTTCTGTCAAATATTTTCTCCCAAACCATGAAGGTGTACTCTGCATGTAAAGTTTAAACCCCAAAAAAGAAAGAAAGAATAGAAAATTGTGATTAATTAAGAAAAGAAAAAAAACCCTTTTTTTGATCGAACAATGTTTCAATTTGGAGACTACCATGTAGACCGCGTAGGCAGACGAGTTTCTAGCGTTTGGATAGTGAAACAAGGATTATCAGCAGGAAAACCATTACTGTCTAGTGCTTTAAAATTTCCATGCTGCTAATGGTTGGTTTCTCAGAAGAACCACACCTTGATGCCTTTTCTTACCAGCTTGCTTTCCTCTTACACCTTCATATATTCTTCAGTACAATCAACAAAAACATGAAAACAGCGCACAAAGAAATATCACATTCGATCCTAGTTTTCTTGAAACAAAGAGAAAACGAGTGAAGAAAAACATGCAATATATTTAGGTACCTTTAGAAGAAAAACCTAATTCTACCTTTCCCTTGATTAACTATCTATCCATACTGCTAAACTGAGCTCCATTAGCAGCTTTAGCTGAATCAGTTTCCACTGACCTGCGAGGCTGAAAACCAAGAATCAAGTTGTGTTTCTTCTGAGTCTGAAGAAACTTCATCAGTTAAATGAAAAGAGCTGTCATCATCTTCAGCTGAATCAGATCCCACAGACTCAAAAACTATAAAATCCCCATAGTCAATAAAGTAATAATCTGAAAAATTTTCCCGGCCATCTTGAAAGAAAACCTGACCATTAAGCTTTGCTAATGCAACTTTCCATGCTTCACCACTTGGAACCTTAAGAAGCACTAATTTTGACAAATCGTTTTCATGTTTTCTCTCAAACTTCTCGGGAATTGACTGTAAATAACAGGACAGGAAAGGAAAATGTTTCAGATTTTGCTCAAAACTTGAAAAAACAAAAAAGATGTAGAGAACAAGAAACACTGGAAGGACGCCACACTGAAAATTGAAGGGATACTCGCAAGCTTCTGATTCTTCATAACATCATTCATAATTAATTTTACAATGTATTGTTTCTTTGGTGTAAAATATAAGAGAGATTCTTGCCTGTTCTGCTATTTGCAACAGCTCCTAACAAGCAACAATGGTCGCCGCTACTTTAATTGCTAATGAACGCGGCTCAAGCGAGAAGGAAGCATCAAAAGGAGCCAATAATTATAGAGTTCTCCCATCCAAAACACAGAGGACGGCATCACCATGATCATTCTTGAAATATTTATGAGCAAAGCTTTTTGGTATAGGCTACAGAAAGCACATTAAAGGAAAAGAACTAAAAAAGGACTAATACAAAAAATATTAAAACACGAAAAATGACTTTCATGGTCTAGAAGAGTTTCAATTGAATGCTTACCAATCTACATCCAGGATAAACATATGATGGCTGCATAGCAATCATGAAAAATGGACTATCAGGTTTTAAAGCAGCACTGGCTCTTTCAAAAGTAGCAGCTTTTTCATCAGCTGTCAATGATTGTGCCCGGTTAACCCCATTTAACCTTTTTCTCTAACTAGGCAAGACTCTGTTCCCTCTCGTTGCCGCAAGATTAAAACCTCCAGTTGAGAAATACCAGCCATTGTAAGCTATGGACAAGCATAAAACATATGAAGAGTGCACTTTATTTGGTTTCCAAGAAAATATTGTGCGAGTAGAAATTACAGACCTTCACGTTGTCTCAACAGATAGCGTGAATTTACTTTTCCAACGGAATTATCTTGCTTAGTTGCAACGGATTCAGCACGAATTTGCAACTTTGAAGTCCTCTCAAATTTACTAGTAAAATTGGTTCTCGTTCTCTTCTGAGGCTCAGGACATGGTGCGGGAGGATTTCTTGTTTGTTTTGTGGTATGAGGGGAAATCATCCAAGATTTCAACAGAGACATCATCATCATTAGTTTCTTCTGTCCTAGGCTGTTGAAATTCTCCCTCAAGGTCAGGCTCCTCATCACCATCCGTCATGCTAAATGAATAATCTATTTCCATGGCAGTCTTATCCAATATGAGAACATGAAAGTGACAACTATTCTTATATTCAAAAACCAGCAAGGAACCGAGGGCTAGGGAGTAATGCTCAGCAAATTCTTTCCAGCCGTTTTGTAACCATATTTTACCATCACTCTTGAACAATTCTACTTCCGAAACTGTACCATTAGGGACCTCAAGGAGTACCTTATTTGACAGACCTTTTCCATACAATCTCACAAACTTCTTTGGAATTCCCTGATAAAAGCTTAAAAAATTAAGTCTAACAACATGAAATACAGAAAAAGACCATATCAAATGCAGATCCTGAATAGGAAATTACTACACCGGACCAAAATGAACGAAGGAATTAAACTCAGCAAAATTCGGCTATCTTGTCGAAATCTTACTGCTTTTTAATTGTAAATTATGAAAAAAGAATTCATCAAAAAGAAAATGAGTCAAATAGACCTAGATGCATGACATAAATTGCAGCATTTGCATGTCAAATGCCTAAAATTCCTTTCCTTTTCCCCTTTTGCTATACTCTTTCTCGAAAAATCTAGGGGAAAGAAAGGAACACTTACAAGCTTCCCATCAGCAATAGTTTCTTGGAGAATTATCTTGAAAAAATGGGGTTTGTCTGCATTAAACATGAAGCTTCCATTGCCTCCCTTGAATGGAGAACCCATCCTTGAGCACCTCTGATATTAACTTCAATTGCTTGCCAAAGGGGGTTTATATGTTAATAAAAACAAAGCTTTTACTTCCTAGGTATCAAGAACATGGTGATGTATTGATTCTTTTTATTTTTTTAAATTTATTTTTAATATTAATACATTAAAACGACATGAAAATTTAAATAAATATTGACATAAACATGAAAAAAGGCGATTCCTGTGTGTTTAGTGATGCAACGCAGGTGCTTGAATAACATAAGCTTCAGCACTGTGTTTCTCTCAAGAGCTTGGATTTTGTTGGAAATGATTATATATCTGACAGACAAATTAATCAACTCCAGACCTGAAGCCGTTGTCTTATCAATCTAATCATGGGCATGCCGATGGCAGTTGCATAGTTACTAAATCATTAGTTACTCGAGGAATTAATCTGTTTGGTTTCTATTACAGTTGAGAACAAACCAACTAGTTACCTGTTCTTGTGTACTTTTTGACTCTAGTCCTTTTCTTTTTTTATCCTTCTTGAAATCATCAAGATTTTGCTCGAAACGAAAATCTATTGGTCATGGATAAAAAAAAAATGGGAAAAGTAATCTTTCCCGTGCTCTGATGATTAGTCCCACCTTCCAATAAAATTAAACACGAAGCACTCTTGTATGGATTATTGGTGTTTGGGAGATTTTTTATTTATTTTTAGATTTTTTTAAAAGTATTTTTAATTTTAAAAAATATTAAATTAATATTTATAACATGTTGATATTTAAAATTAAAAAAATCTAAAAAAAACATTTTATAACACAATTCTCAACACAAATTTGAAAATGCTTTGAAAAATTTCCCCAAATCTCTCTCAACCCAACTGACAGTATACATTGCGATCTAGAGATGCCAGAGAAGACGAGAGAAGTGAAAATAAATCTGGTTCAAGGAGGTGGGAGATATTAGCTCTCATTGTTTGTTGCATATAATGATGGAAAAGAAAGAGGACAGCCAATGTTATAATACTCACACGTGGGAAGGGTTGTGGGCCTTGTGGCATGACAAGGCTGATGTTTAAACCCAGTGTTTCTTCCCGAAAGATATATATTGGGAAAAATTGATTTCAACATTTTTTTCATTACTTTCCTCTCAATCCGGGAAAAAAAAAATTATGAACCAAAAACGATAACTTAGAGATTTAATTCCTTCCAAACAAAGAAAGGAGCTCAGATTTCACTCTCATTTCCATTACTTTCCCTCAAAACACGCAGTGTGAGAAAATGCTACGATCACTCATGCACGCACAAACCCTAACAAATAGAGTGTAAGGATCCAAGAGAGAAACCCTAACAAATTGCAGGGGTTAATCTGTTCAATAAGTACCATCTTCCAACCAGAAGGGTTTTTCCACCCAGTACATATGGGGCTAAAAGCCAAGTCAAGATTCTTTCGGAAGCAGTTGGGTTCAAACAAATGCAGGCTGATAGCTACAATGACATGCAAATCACAAGCACAGTTCCCGAGCTAAGCCTTTGCAGGATATCAGAATACATCAATTCTCATCAAGGAATTACATATGTGCATTTAATTTATGAGGCAAAGAAAAGAAAAGATGACAAAGCCTTTTCATCCACAATGAACTCAACTAGGCAGAAACCAACTTCGAGAAGACACAGGGCAATACACATCATCCATGGTCAAGACGTCAAAATTTTAAACCCAAAAATTGTCGATCAGCAGCAGAACCTTGGTTAGCAAGCTTTTGAATACGTGAAGAAAACTCTTCAGCCTGTTTAAGATTTTAAGTAGAGATCAGGGTTCTTCCAATGGAAAGTAAAAAGAAACAAAAGATTAATCCACAAACAAATTTATGATTCCTTTATATCCCATAGCACTGATGGCAATATCATAAAGTAGAGTTTTTTTTTTGTGGTTCAAAGTTTGGACCCAATTAATTTGTGTGAAAATCCTGGACACACTTGATTGTGAAACTCAAATTAATAAACATCACATTGTTTTTTAGATAAAACGGATCAGGGTAAAAGATATTAACCTTCTCATCAATCCACATTAAAGAACTTAGTTGATTGTTGAGAATTCGGACAACCATGTCCAATGGAGTCATCCCATCAATTGCATCAAGTTCACCACCCTGAACAAATCATATGGGAAAATCATCTGTTATTATTTCAAAAAGTTCATTGACAAGTAAACTATAAAAATGAAGGCTGTTACCTGGTTGGCATTGACGGTCTGAATTACTGATTTTATCTGTTCTGTCATCTGTTCCATTTCCCTCTCTATAAATTCAGCCTGCTCATACCTGAAAAATTGAACCGAAGAAAAAAAAATACAAACAGATGTAGATCAAGGTGGAAGGATACCGGAAAAGTAAGTTCTTAAAGAACATTCCAGTGACCTAAATAAAATTTTAAGAAATTCAGTTTTCAAACAAGAAAAATATGGTGTCTTTAACTTTGTTATATCCAAAATATTTCACATTTTATTGATTTAATGATTTTTAAGTCAGGTTAATCAGCAATTAGTGAACAGGTCAGAATATGAAGGGTAGATCAGGCCTACAAAAGGCAAACCATGTGAAAGCAAAAGGAAAGCAAAGACCGAGTTCTCACATAGCATCTCTAGTCGATGCAGCTTCATCATCAAGAAGTGATCCACGCTCATCCTTGTAAATACGTTCAGCTTCTTCTTCTATACTTTGCAAAGCCTTGTCAACCTGACAAAATAGAGAAATGAAGTAAATGGAACAATTCAAAAAAAGATCGTGTTCAGATTTATGCTTTGCATGCTCTCGTTAGAAACACTTCCAGCAGGGTCAGACAGAAATTGACAGGACCAAACTAGGACTAAGCAAACATTTATGCAAGGCCCAAATTTCCACAATACACAAATAAAGGAATTTTCCAGCCTTTATAGACAGACCTGAATCTTCAATCTTTTCCAAAGTTATTTTTGGTGCACTTAAGGTTCCAGTATGAATCTCTTCAAAAGGGCTTGGTTCAAAGACAGGTAATGCTCATGCATATGAAGCATAAGTGACTGGTTGACAATTCAGGTTGGCTTCCAGATAAACTAGTGAACAGAGAGATGCATCATATTTCAATTAACCTGTTTGGAAGAAAGTCTACTATGGATGGACAAGTTTGGATTTCACATATATAGAAGGGTTTTGATGTGAAGAAGAGCGGTTGACTTAAGCCAAATCCAAGTAGGGATGGGAATGGTGAACACAGCTGTCAACGATTTTCCAGCAAATATCATTAAATAAGGCTCAAGTAGTTTTAATGCATTTTGATTGATCATCAATATCAACAACCACGCACATAATGTAAAAAAAGCTTAAATTATGTTGTAATTGATTAAAGATGCTAAACTTGCAGCTAGTCAAACACCATATGTTATGTCTCATAAATGCTTGATTACAGCATGTAACAATTTAAACAAAGGCCAAGAGACACCCCAACAGAATGTTTTCATCTGGTATTGGTAGTGATTCAGAGGATGATAGTGGCTGGCTCACTATAGAATTTTTGGATTTTATGTACAGCAAGCTAATGTCTTTCAGAGGATTGAGCAATAATTAGCCAGATGTTCATTGTAGTTATTGGCCACAAGCAAATGCGCACACAAAAGACACCAACAGCTAAGTGAAAAGGTATAATTAGGGGATTTATCTACCGCCAATTATTTGATGAAAGAGATGGCCAAATATGGTAAATCTACCATCATCAAGGTAAGTGCTTGCTCATCAACAGCAATCATTTGATGTCCATCACACCATAATTGAAAGAGAAGCCAAGAGGGGATTTTCCCTCATATTGCGAAAGCATACAAACTCTTCATGCACAAACCAGAAGGCGAAAAAATATAATTATCAAATAACAAAACATAAGGAGAGTAGTGACAGGAAAAAACAGGAAATGAAGAGCTTAATAAAATACTAAAATACCTCCTGTTGATGAGTCTCAATTAACTCCAACTTTCGCTCCAAATTAGCTTGGGTCTCAACCACTTTTGCCACTTCAATCTGAACAAAAAATTATACATAGGTGACACAAGGCCTTAGATGGACGCAAATGGTTGAAATTCATGAAGCACGGGACCATTTTCATAAATCAGAAACATCACTCAGTTTAAAACAGTTAATTCAAATGTAAGGAATGATAATAGTTATTCTTGTATCAAAACAAATAAGATGGTATGACCTTGTCACTTGATAACATCCATAAGGCACGTGAGGATACTAAAATTATGTTATCTCATTGAAAAATAGGATTTCTTTTGCCAAGAAATTATAAATACATTTACCTCAAGCCGAAGAAGAACATCACGATTTTGCAAGATCCTTTTATCCCACTCAGCTATGGCAGTAGCTTGCTTCCGAAATTTCCCAGTACGCTCTTGCAGCTCAGCATTCCACTCTTTGATGATCTTCAAAGAAAATAAATTACATGCATGTTTAGAACAAATTAACAAAGTAACAGAGAACAAAAGGGCCTAAAATGTAAATAGGCCCAATAACAGTACTAAGATAACAAGGTAGTTGGGGAGTGGTGGGTTAAACATAGCAACATTAGATCCTAGAGGCATAAAATTCACATTCATATATTTCTCTTCCTTTCATTAAAATACAGAAAATGAGAAAAGAAACTCATGAATAAACATGAAACTGGTAAGCAAACTTGTCATATCAATCCTAAATGGAAGTGCCTATTTTTGTGGTGCCTATTTTTGTGGTGGATAAATAGTCTTTTTCTGCTCTTTCATTCTCCTCTAGCCAGAGGACAGCTAGTGATATATATTTGTCATTGTAAAATAAGGTAGATCATAAAAACTACATCACAGGATAATAACTCTCCAGTACATGTGCACGGAGAGATTTATAAAATATTTGTATCACCCAAGAGACCAAGGTGCAGCAAGAAGAATAAATGAAACATGAAGTACCTCCTCGACAGTCTTCCCTGTAATCTCAGACGGCAATTTTGGTGTAGCGGTTAAGGCAGTGCTAACACTTGAACTTGTCCTGTAGGATAAGGGGAAACATGAGAGAACAAATCAATTAATCAAAACATGTTAAATACCTTATAGAAACTTCATTTTTTTCAATATACTTCAATTATAGAGTTAAAAAGGAAACCAATTGCAGAACTTGAGAAACTTTTAGTAACTATCAACATAAACAATGATAGGTGTTTTAGATACTAGAAAAATGTTGGAGAAAAAAAAATTGCCACCAAGACTAAGCATACAGACCCACTAGTGGAAGCCACACCAAGCGATGATGTCTGAGCAGGAGTGCTGGAAGTTGTTGTAGGTGCAGCAGTTGAAGCAGGGACACCTGCAAAATGAATTCCATGAGGACCTAATGGCGAATAACCACTACTTGACTACTTGAAGTTCAACAAAGAAGTCGTATTTAACTAGTGGGGGAATAAATCTAGAACATACATGTCTAAAACCCCCAAGAATAAAGATTCACCTGAAAATAAGATGGGAAAAGGAAAGTTTTCTAGTTCAAGGGTTGTTTGATGTCCGTTTTGCTAGCATGAAAACAAAGAATGTGATTCAATTTTTTCTGTAGCAACCAAATGTGACAGGAACATCACCTACTTCATTTTGCAATCCAGCAAATATACAACTCATCTAACAGAACGCATAAGCAAGCAGAAGGGCACATGCATATCAATTCAATGTAAGTAACACCATTACCATCTACTTTCTCCCAAATTCCAATAATAAACAAAAATAGAAAGAATAAATAAAATTAACACACTCACTGAGTAGAGGCGCAGAACTACTAGCCGGTTGAGTTTGTGATTTTGAAGTAGGCGCCGGTGATATGCTGGACAATGAAAATCCAGTAAACGAGCTAGCAGTAGTCCCTGAAGACGCAGCCACACTAGTTGTAGCAGAAGGAAAACCTGAAAAAGAAAACCCCGCAGAGCCCGAAGAAGCAGCAGCAACACCTGTCCCAGCTGTAGTTCCTGAAGTCATACCAAATGCAGGCAAACTCAACCCCGAAGTAGTACTGCTAGTACTAGTAGAAGTAACTTCAGTAGCACCACTAGCTGGAGTAGAAGCAGTTGTAGTAGTAACTGTAGAAAACAACGGCGATACAGTTGTGGATTTCACCGATGACGAAGAGGCTGCGTTGCCAAATAATGAAGGTTGTGAAGGCGCTGATGGCTGCGTCCCAAACGAGAAAGAAGTTGTCGTTGAAGAAGCTGGCGTGGATGCAATAGCAGCAGTACTAGCAGTAGTCGGTGCTGAAGCTGTAGTGGTTTTTGGGAAAGAAAATCCGGCAGATAAGCTTGGAGCAGAGCTTGCATTAGAGAAAGAAGATGAGGAGCTATACAAATTAGCAGTGGTGCTGGTGGTTGAAGCAGTAGATGATGATGATGATCCAAACAGAGACGGCGCAGAACTTGTGGTGGACAGAGAGTTGCCAAACAAGGATGAACCTGTACTTGATGCGGATGAAGGTGTACCGAATGAGGATGGAGTAGAAGAGGCACCCGTTCCGAACAGAGGAGAAGCGGAAGTAGCTGTGGAGGAAGTGGATCCAAACAAGGTAGCGGGTGAACGTGTGCCAAACAGAGGCGAAGCGGAAGTAGTTGTGGAGGAAGTTGATCCAGACAAGGGAGAGGGTGAACTTGTGCCAAACAGAGGCGAAGCGGAAGTAGTTGTGGAGGAAGTTGATCCAGACAAGGGAGAGGGTGAACTTGTGCCAAACAGAGGAGAAGCGGAAGTAGTTGTGGAGGAAGTTGATCCAGACAATGGAGAGGGTGAACTTGTGCCAAACAGAGGAGAAGCGGAAGTAGTTGTGGAGGAAGTTGAGCCAAACAAGGGCGAGGGTGAGCTTGTGCCAAACAGCGGCGTAGCGGAAGTTGCGGAGGAGGAAGTTGAGCCAAACAAGACTGAGGATGAAGTTGTTCCGAACAAGGATGAGCCTGTACTTGTTCCAAACAGAGGCGAAGGAGGGGGTGCTGATGATGATGAAGTAGTTGTGCCAAAGGAGGAACTTGCGTTTGCCGTAGAAGAAGAAGCGGAGCCAAACAAGGGATTAGGGGAAATGGAGGCGGCAGAGAGAGAGCCAAACAGGGATGGAGTTGTACTTGTGGAGGATGAGGCTGTTGCAAAGGAGAATGGGGAAGAAGTTGAAGCTGATGAGCCAAACAGGGTGGAAGAGGGAGCGGAGGTGAAGGTATTAGAGGAGGAAAAGGACAAGGAAGGGGCGGAGGAGGTGTTGGAGCCGAAGGAGGGGGGTGCGGTGGTGGTGAAGGGAGCGGAGGAAGATCCGAATGAGAATCCGGTGGCAGGGGCGGAGGAGGTGTTGGAGCCGAAGGAGGGGGGTGCGTTGGTGGTGGAGGGAGCGGGGGACGATCCGAATGAGAATCCGGTGGCAGCGGAGAAAGGGGAGGATTGTGTAGAGGAAGAGGAGAAGGGGAAGCCTGACATTGTTGAGGCTCTCTCTTTCTGTCTCTATGAAATTAATTGTTTAGGGTTTTCAGTTTTGAAATCGGAGGGTTTTTGGTGAGTTCGGGGAAGGAAGGAGAAATGGAGGGAGGAGTACTGCCATTCTGGCCACTGGCACTGCGGCTTTTATATTTATGGGCTTTTTTAGCTTTGAATAATTATAGTGAACGGGCTTCTAGCCTGTTTCGGTTTATTTTTCTTTGATGGGCTCAATATCATGTTTAAAATTGGGCCCTAGTGTCATTAAATTTTAGAGGACTGCCCACTTGTCTGCTATCAGCTACTTTATCTTAAATTTTTATTTTTTTGACCCCATCAATTAGGTTCTCAGGACATCATTTTGTGCAGTGTAGAAAAATTCAATTTCTATTCTGTTTTTGATGAAATTGAATAAATCCATATAGAAATTCCTTTTAAGAGGTGCAGGTAGCTTTGCCACATTTTATTAAATCTAATGTGTTTAATGTTAGAGAATAATATAAAT
>Ga0325410_1004315_pt1 | contig 15939 bp, 12 predicted proteins | sample PopdelMetagenome_16_FD_206182 | JGI IMG/M metagenome (GOLD analysis project Ga0325410, IMG submission 206182) | Populus deltoides microbial communities from Bellville, Georgia, United States - Xylem-PdIQD-R3 | ecosystem: Host-associated > Plants > Phyllosphere > Stem > Wood/Secondary xylem...
CAGAACTTGGAAGCAGCAACTTACAAACGCAAGCGTTTGTATGGTATTTTATCAACAGAGCTGAATATTCTATTTCATTCTTTTTTCTTTAATTTATTCAATTAAATGTGCTCAGTTTAGGTGATCTCCCACCATGGAACTTTTCTTCATCCTCCTTTCAACTCTTAAATTCTTTGTAGATGAGAATAAAAGTTAGGGATGATTAATTAAACGAGGAATTTTCATGAAACTCATCTACAAAAGGCCAAGCCTAACTGGTGTTCGGTTATCATATGGCGGCCTCCTATTTGTTTCTTTGTGAAATCTCTTGTTGCCTGCTTATTGGTCATCGTGCATCATGCATTGCCGTGATCTGAAAATTAAGCTGCAAATAGATTTATTAATCCATCCCCTCATTGATTATTAACATTGGTTATGTTATAAAGTGCATACTATGCCAGCTTTGGTGATGGATTCCGCACTCACTTTTTTTTTTTTTCCCCCTACTTTTCTTTAGCAACCTGCCAGATAATGTAACCTGCTATTTATACAAGGCTGTGCATACAAAAGCTGAAACAAGGGTAAGAAAAGCAGAACAGGAAACAAATCCATCTTTCCTTGCTAATTAAACTTAATCTGTCTGGGCTGTGATGGGAACCACCGGTTACTGTCCTCAGATCGTGGCCTGTATGGCAGTGTCATTTTCTGGGGTGTAGTTAGTGCAAGAATGACTTGTATAGTCCAAGCAGAGAGAAGGGAAAACGGTTCTGTATTGACCATGTCCCTTGCTTTTGATGCATGGTCAATTCGCCATTTTTCGGTTATAGCCACATATATAAATGAAGCTAAAGTTGCCTTCTTTTTTTGGCGATTCACCATAAAGGACTTGACTTCAGACACTCCATATGTAAACAAGGAGCATTTTTTACAAAGAAAAAGAACAAGGAGGGTGAAAATAATTTACACCATGTAAAGTCTGTCGAAATAAGTTGGACAAGACATGATCGACCGACAGCAAGTTATCTGGTAGAAGGGACGCCAAACTAAGATATGCTATTGCCACAATCGATAAATGTGAGTGACCTAGAATATGCTATTTGTGGAAGGTGAAGGCCAAGCCAACAATAATTTCATGAAGTACAATATATGATGTTAATTTAAATGCACTGCGATTTACTAAGATCTGCGGACTAATCCTGTCCTCTTAGGTAAGATTTTCCTCCCTGAAAAGAGATCAAGAAGCGTCGGGAATTATAACAACAGTACTTTTTAGACCTGAATTTTTGCTGCAGAACACTAGTGCAGGGTGGCGGTGGCAAGGCTAGACCTGTGACGTTCATGATCATCACTCTAGCAGAATCAGCTTTTTTTAAGCAGTCTAGTTATTATAGCATGTATGTGTTGTCATGGCATTGACTGCACCGTTATCATATCCCGTGCAGTCATTGCTTAGAAGCTGCAGGGAAAAGTAAGGAAAGTGCCTTGTTAGGAAATGATCGAGAGATCCACCGATCATATTTTAAATGATAAACCAAGAAATTATCCGGAGATGCCAATGAACGCACAGAACGACACTATGCAAACCCACATCAGGCATAAAATTCGCGAAGATGCTTTGATTTGATTAATCATTAAACATGTTGGAGAAGGGCTAGTTCATGGTCCTACCAATTAAGGAAAACAACAAAAACAAAAAAGATACCATCAGCAACTAATATTGATGCGCTGCAACTTGTTCTCCTTATCCACAATTACATATTCCTCATATATACATGCCTAGTCTAAACTCATATATAGCCATAGATAAAATGCAGACACAGAAAGAGAGAGCACCATAAAAATGACTAAAGTGCTAGTACGGAGGGGGGCTGGATTTAACAACTACAATATGGTAGCAAGCATCATTTTTGGGAGGGTAACGCATAAAAATGAAACAGCTGATCATGTTCCCTACTGGGTCCATATATTACCGTGGGTGCCAGGCGCACCACTCGCCCACCAAATCGCACCGTCTGCCAACTCACCTCCGATAAAGGCCACCCGCATCTTTCCCTCTCACTCTCACTTTTATGGCATGTACAGGAACACGCATACTGAAAACAGGATTCTGGCAGGGATATTGCAGAACCTGAAGTTCCATGAGCTATTCATTTCTGCATACTTAAATCGATAACTATTAAGATTTAAACCTGGATTTTCGATATTAATTTCACAACAACTGAACCTGTAACATGGTGATGAATACATTAATAAAATATGAACCTAATATGAAACTATGGAAGTGAAAAGTTGGGCCACCAAATATGGTGTTTTATTGCTTTTGAAAGACGATATGAACCTAATATGAAACTATGGAAGTGAAAAGTTGGGCCACCAAATATGGTGTTTTATTGCTTTTGAAAGACGCATGCAGTATTTGATGAATTAATCTCCAATCCCAGTTCTATAATCATCTCTGGTTCACGTGTCGCCACCTGAAACGAGACTCCTGAAAATTTCATGAGGCCGCAGGATACCACTCATCAAAATCTGTTTTCAAACCTTCCAAGCTTCGATCCCCATCATGGACTTGCTAGTTTTTTGTACCGTCATCTGTACCGTGTGTGCACTGTCTCCACTCTCCACCACTAAAACAAATCTTTTATTTTTTCCTTTCTTTCCCTCACAACTCTTCTAAATGGGGTCATCACATTTTTGTAGTGATTGGTTGAAAGAGGATAAGGTCACGACCATCATCATCCACTCATTTGTCTTTCTACCTTGGCTAAATTTTTTTCATGATCTCTCTACATTCTTTAAAAAACCAATTACTCTAATACATATTTTATAATCTTCTCAATAGCATTGTTGTCCATAGCATATAACTTTGTGTTTTATAATACTGATGGTGGATGGTGCATTGAGAATAATATTACTAATTTGCACGCATGTTTTTGTTCCTGCTTATATACGTATCATCTCAAGGTCGTAATCCACTAACAATGTGGATATTAAAGGGTTTTTTTTTATAATAATATATGGATATCAAAGGCTGTTTAGCTGTTTCTAAAGGATCAATTGCCATTGTTTAGTCATTGATTCATGTTTTTTCGATGTAGCTAGCACATCTTCTTTATCTCCTACCTCGCTATTGCCACTGTTCCGTTCCGTCATGTGTCAAAGCGATGAGAGATCAAAAGTTTGTCGACAGTAACCTGATTTGATCATTGGATATATACTTGCTTGATGAAAGGATTGGCAACCATCATATCTGCTTCCTGGTACTATCAGGAAGTCACATTGTTGCCAAACTTGCAACCAGTAGACGTGCCATAGTGATCAATCTCTATCTCTATTGGAGAAAAAATATTGTTATTAATGATCAAATGTCCACATCTTTGGTAAAAAATTTCGTGCAAAGCTTCTCCTGGTAATTGATAGGTTACTTCCCTCTCATGCCATCTCTTTCAAAAAAAATGAATGGACGACATAAATCAAGAGGTTGGTATGGTGGGATAATCAACTTAGATGCTATATTATTTGAATCCTGAGAAGAATGGTGTATTGAGAATTCTTCGAACTACAGTCCTTTGCTCTTTGCCCCCACCAACTCATGCCCTAGCCAATTTGCTAATGACAGAAACACATAACCATATACTCGACATCGGCACTATATGTGGAGAATGCACAATATTATGAAAGCTTTATCCTTTACTAATCTTCAACATCTTTGAACCTAACCCAATTTCCATGGCGTAAGCATGTCAACTTCAAAGCTTTTTGGCGTCTCCATTAATTAGGAAGTTAAATTGCATCATGTCCCTGAGTTCCAAACAGCACTTCAAATGAGTTATGGTTAGGGCTTGGATCTAGGCCTAAACCATGGTTGTGGCATCATCCATATGATATGCCACTTTCTTACAATAGTTTCTTTTCGAGCAATATCAAACACGTACAGGATCTTCCTTGATCTGTTCTAAACTTATTCTTCTGTTTAATGATGCCTATTTGGTTGGGAACTTAATTTCCTGGGTGTGCACCATCGAGTCTAATTAAAAAGTCATATATATCCTCATTTGATGAGAAAGGTCTCCCTTTTTTTTTGTTGGAACAGGCAGAGACATGGCACGTCATCTAATAAAATCATGGCAAGTTTGTAAGAGTTCGTGAAAAAGAAAAATGACAGGCATAAGTGGAGTTTTTGGACTTACGACAGTTGAATCCTTTGTCCATCTGTATAACATGGGAAAAGAAAATCAGGCTGTGCTTTGTCATTTGCAGAACTTTTTCACTGTATTCTTGTTTACACAAGTAAAAATTTGATAAAAAAAATATATGTAAAACCAAAAAAAAAGAGAATTTTCTTTGCTCCAAAATTGAAGTGGTGGGGGAATTGTGGAATCATTTCTTCATATACTTGGTGTTGACCAAAATGTGCAAATATAATCCAAGAAAAACTGGGCCCTAATTTGTGAAAAATATCATCAGATGAGGAGCAGAGGAGTGCTACGTTCACACAGCAAACCATAGCCACTCATAAGAGCTAAAGAAATGGTCATAAGTGGCAATCATAGCAGATTTTGATTACATCTTGAAACACTAGGACGCCTGCTGCCGTCGTCATTTTTGAATGTAGCAACTTCAATTTGTGGTGGGGACACCTCACCACAAACTATACGAGTATATGGATAGAGACGAAGTAGAATGACCTAGCCTGTCATGTTTTGATTGGGAGATTAAATCCATTTGGACCTATTTCATTGTTATTTTATTTATTTAGCTCATTTGGCCTGCTCATTGTTATTTTTTTTATTTATGTTAAATAGTTTAATTTGATAGGTCAAGCCCAATAGCGGGATGTTTTAGGGTTTACTATTTATATGTTCATCTGTCATTTTGAGACACAGTTTTGATGATTAATGAAAAATTTACAGACTTTGCATATCTCTAATCCTCTTTATTCTTTTCTTCAGCTCCTTTCTTTTCTAAAGCTTCTTTCTGTTCTTGCTTTAATTTTATTATTTATTGTTCCGCATCAAATTTGTTATCAGAGCATGGCTTTTAATTGTTTTTACAATTAAACGATCAACAGGTTTATGTTTAACCCTAAATTGATCTAAAAGAAAAAAAAAGAAAAAGCATACTGTTCTGATTAAGAAAAAAAACCTGTTCATCGGCATTGTTCATTGTCGATCCCCATCAACGGCGCCTCAGGCAATCACAACGGCAAACCCACCACCAAGAAGACCTGCACATCAGTCCCACTGAACAATTGACCATTCTACATCAACGCCGATCACAACCAACGATCACAGCCAACGGTCACAAGTCCACGCTGATTTACTGCCTTCAACAACCCACAACGCCGCCGCCATAGCAGCCTTTTGTCTTTGGTTCCAAATTTGCTAACCAACAGCGCCATCAGCCGCACCCCAGCAGCAGCACCAGCCGCAACGCCACCATTCACAGTGCCCTCACCTTCAGCAGCGACAACGGATCAACAGGCCCTCGTCCAGCAGTGACACCACAAACACCACCGCCTCTTCCCTCGCACCGCCAGGCCCAAGTAGAGTCACGAAGCCCCGCTTCGTGCTCCGTCGCCGACAGCAGCGACAACAGTTCACAGAAGCTAAGGAAGCAAGAAAACAGAAGCTGCAAACATAATTAACCTAGCCACGTCAGTACCACGTCAGAGCATCCGTGACATCTGCCACGCCATCAATTCTTGCCACGTCGCCTGCCATGTCATCAGTTCTGCCACGTCAGCGCCCCCGCCACATCATCTGCCTCATTAGCATATCCTGCCATATCAGCTGCCACGTAATCCTCCACTGCCACATCATACGATCAGAATTTTTACCCATTAAAAATCATCATTCCTGGTACGTTTTTACACTTGTTAACCAATATTTAACATTAATATTATTTTTTTGTGCTTGCCCATAACTAAAACATAGCCCGCATTTACATTGAATTACCTTAATTTTGAGCTTATTTAGCATTGAAGATCTGATGCTCTTAATTAATTGTGGAGCTTGGTTAAATTAGTGGGAAAACTAAAACATTGTGTTTGGATTACTTGTGTGCATTTAGAGGACTTACATTGCTTGCTTGCGCATTTTCCTGGTTTAATCTGTCATCACTCAGTCTTCAAGATAATTAAAAAAATTAAAAAAAATTATTTTCTTTATTTTATTTTTTTTATTAGCCATAATTTTATTTTGTGTTTTACTTACAAGTGTTATTTTGTGATCTCAGTCTCAGGATTAGTTTTGCATGTATTTACGTAGTGGTCGTCTAATACACAATTTAGAAGTCATAGCTACCATGGACCCGAACTCTAGTAATGTTCTTAGAGATATTCAAGAACAATTACAACTTATGTGAACGGAAATGAGCAACATGTCCAATCAAATGAACAACCTTTCTGGGAGGATGGAGTCCATAGAAACTTTGCAAATAAGACAGTCTAGTGAGAGTGAGCATTCAAGTGACAACCATAAGAATCCTTAAAGACCAGTTCCTCGTAGGAACTGCCCCCATAATCAACACCAAGGTCACAATGACTTTGATGACCCTTATAATAGTGAGCATTCCAATGATTACTGTCACATACCAGTTCATTCTAGGAACCGTCAATACAACCGCAATCAGGGCCATCACGATTATAATGACCCTAACGAGCGAGTCATGAGGCATATCAAGATAGAAGCCCCAACTTTTGAGGGTCAACTTGACCCGTGGATTTTTGATAGATGGATCTGTGACATGGATCAATTCTTTGGCTAGTATAATCTATCTGAGAATAGAAGGGTAAGATTTGCAAAGATGAAACTTAGTGGAACCGCTCAGCTCTATTGGGAAAGTGTAGAAGAGTCTTTGATTAGGAGAGGTCAACCCCCTATTACTGACTGGGTTGAAATGAAGACTAAGTTAGAAGAAAAGTACTTGCCTCGTTCTTATAGAGGAAATCTTTTGAACCAGTGGAATAACTTGAGGCGAGGAGGCAAGTCTACCAATGAATATGTGGCACAATTTGATGAGTATAGGATGAGGTGTGCAGTTAGGGAGGATGAAGTGATGACCCTAAGTAGATTTCAAAAAGGCTTAAACGATGACCTTAGAAGAGAGATTGTGCTTAGGGGTGTTTCCACCCTTGATGAAGCTTATACCCTAGCACAAAATTATGACTTGGTCACAAAAAGACAGTGGACAAGACGTCAGGACACTCGTAATACCCCTTCTAGATCTCAACCTGGTAGTAATAACTCCATATTAGGTGCCCCACCTCGTAAACCCAATCCTTTGATTTCCCAGATACCTAGAGAAGACAAGGGTAAGGATATTTTTCATGAAGCACCTAAATCTTCAAGAATTCAGTGTTTTAAGTGTCAGGGTTTTGGCCATATTTCCTCTAGCTGCCCTAATAAGGCTTTGTTCATCAAGGGGCAAGAGGATATGGATGAAGAAGATACTTGTGATGATAAGGTATATGAACTTAATCCCGATGATTTTCAAGATCTAAATGATGAGGATGATGAGTCTAACTTGCTAGGATGTGTTAGGTCTATATCCACTCAAATTAAGACAACCAGATTAGGTGTGGTTAAATGTGCTTTAACACAACTTAAAGGAACTGAGGATTGGAGAAGGACTGCTATGTTTTACACTTACATTAAATGTGGAGATAAAGGGTGTAAGATCATCATAGACAGTGGTAGTTGTATCAATGCAGTTTTCTCGGGTAGTGTATCCTGCTTAGGCTTAAAGTCTGTTCCACACCTTAAACCCTATAATGTGTTTTGGGTTAATGATACATCTATAGTGATCAAAGAGAGATGTCTTTTTCCCATTAAGATTTTTGACTATCATGATGAAATTTGGTGTGATGTCATTCCCATGGATGTAGGGCACGTCATTTTGGGCAGGCCTTGGTTATATGATTTGGACGTTACAATCTTTGGACGAACAAATTCTTGTTCATTCACTTTTCAAGGTAAAAAAATCCAACTTATTGGATTACCCCCAAGGTCTAATGATAATACTCAAAAGAAGAATAAAGTGAAAGATGAAGGGCTTAACATAATAAGTCCTAGGGAGTTTGATAAGGAGATTTGTGAGGAGTCTGTTGTGTTTGCTGTAGTGGCTAAAGAGATTGTAGAAGACTTTTCAGATGAGCCATCTGAAGAGGTAAGAGAAGTGTTGAGAGAATTTCAAGATGTTTTCCCTTCTGAACTACCTGATGCTTTACCCCCTATGTGTGATGTTTAACACGCCATATATTTTGTCCCTAGGGCTACATTACCAAACTTGCCTCACTATAGGATGAACTTGAGTGAACATGCTAAATTGCAAAGGCAAATATGTGAGTTGTTACAAAAGAGATTTATAAGAGAGAGTTTGAGCCCTTGTGCAGTACCTGCACTGTTAACACCCAAGAAAGATGGATCATGGAGAATGTGTGTCGACAGTCGAGCCATCAATAGAATTACAATCAAGTATCGTTTTCCAATTCCTCAATTGGATGACATGCTAGATATGATGGTAGGAACCCAGATCTTCTCTAAGATTGACTTGAAGAGGGGATATCATCAGATTAGGATCCATCCGGGAGATGAGTGGAAAACAACATTTAAGACTAAGGACGGTTTATATGAATTGCTAGTCATGCCTTTTGGCCTTTCCAATGCACCAAGCACTTTTATGAGAGTAATGACACAAGTGCTTCGGCCATTTATGGGAAAGTTCTTGGTGGTATACTTTGATGATATTCTTATTTATAGCAAAACCAATGAATAACATTTCGATCATCTTATTCAAGTTTGTACCACCCTAAGAAAGGCAAGTTTGTTTGCAAATGTCAAAAAGTGTTCATTCTTTACAGATCAAATGGTCTTTTTAGGGTTTATAGTGTCATGGAAAGGAGTCTCTGCGGACCCCCAGAAAGTCCAAGCGATAGTAGATTGACCTGAACCTAAGACTATTCATGAGGTTCGTAGTTTTCATGGGCTTGCGACTTTCTATCATCGTTTTATTAAGGGATTTAGCACCATCATGTCGCCTATTACAGATTGTTTGAAACAAGGTGAGTTTAAGTGGATTAAAGGAGCTAATAGGGCATTTGAGAAGGTTAAGAAGAAAATGATGGAGGCCCCAGTAATGCGGCTACCTGATTTTACTAAAGGGTTTGAAGTAGAATGTGATGCTTCGTGAGTCGGTATAGGTGGAGTACTTAATCAAGAACGTCACCATGTAGCCTACTTTAGTGAGAAACTTAATGAGGCAAAACAAAAGTACTCAACTTATGATAAGGAGTTTTATGCGGTGGTTTAGGCCTTGCGTTATTGGCGCCATTACTTATTACCACAGGAGTTTGTTCTTTACTCCGACCATGAGACCCTCCGCTATCTTAACTCCCAAAAAAAGCTTAATCATAGGCATGGTCATTGGGTTGAATATTTGCAAGCATACTCATTTGTTTTGAAACATAAATCTAGAATAGAGAATAAGGCTGTAGATGCTTTGAGTCGTCGGGTAACGCTGTTATTTATAATGAGTGTTGAAGTCACAGGATTTGAGAGACTCAAAAAGGAGTATGAATCTTGCTCAGAATTTGGAGAAATATACTTGACATTGAAGGATGAGAATCACCATGTTATAAATAGTTATCACCTCCAAGATGGATACTTATTTCGGGATAATAAGCTTTGTATCCCGAAAACATCCGTGCGTGATTTTTTGATATGGGAGATTCATGCTGGAGGTCTCTCAGGACATTTTGGAAGGAATAAAACCATCGAAGAAGTGGAACGCCAGTTCTTTTGGTTTAGTTTGAAAAGAGATGTTGCTAAATTGGTAGGTCAATGTCGAACTTGCCAACTAGCTAAGCATAGAAAATAAAATACTGGTCTTTACACCCCATTGCCCGTTCCTACTTGCCCTTGGCAAGATGTGAGCATGGATTTTGTGTTTGGGCTTCCACGTACTGCAAAGAAACATGATTCTATTTTTGTGGTTGTCGACCGCTTCTCTAAGATGGCCCATTTTATTCCTTGTACTAAGACCACATATGCTTCCAAAGTTGCAAAACTCTATTTTGATGAGATTGTCAAGTTGTATGGTCTTCCCCAAACCATAGTTTCGGATAAGAATGTTAGATTCACAAGTTATTTCTGGAAAACCCTTTGGCATATGGTGGGAACCAAATTGAAGTTTTCTACTGCTTACCACCCCCAAACTGATGGTCAAACTGAGGTGGTTAACAGGAGTTTGGGCAATCTTTTAAGGTGTCTAGTGAGTGATCATAATCGGAATTGGGATCTGATTCTTCCTACGGCCTAGTTTGCCTATAATAGCTCTATCAATAGGTCAATAGGCATGAGTCCCTTTGAAGTTGTACATGGTTACAAGCTTAGGAAACCTTTAGACCTTCTTCCCATGTCCCTTCATGCTAGAGTGTCTAAGTCAGCCGAGTCTTTTGCACATAGAATTCAGGATTTGCATATTGAGATCACTAAATAGATTCAAGCAAGTAATACACAATATAAACTTCAAGTTGATTTACATAAACGACATAATGAGTTTAATGTGAGAGACTATGTTATGATACGGATTAGACCCGAGTGGTTTCCTTCAGGAGCTAATAGAAAATTACATGCACGTAGTGCCGGACCTTTCAAAGTGCTACAACGGGTTGGTCCAAATGCTTATGTTCTTGATTTACCACATGATTTTGGCATTAGCTCTACATTTAATATTGAGGATCTAATTGCATACCACAAACCACTTCCTATTCCAGATGATCCATTTGAGATACCACTTAACTCCCCTTCTGATGATCCTATTGAAACCTCTATCCATTTCACTTTGACATCAGCACAAAAGGTTAATATTGATGTTATTCTGGATGAACAAGTTGTTTTTAACAGGAATGGTGATGTTCAACGGTTTCTAGTTCGTTGGGTGGGTCGACCTGACTCAGATTGCACTTGAATTACTAGAGATACTTTGCAGCAGCTTGACCCAGATCTTTGGGAGTACTATCAGAGTCGGCCAGTACTACACTCGACGGGGTCGAGTTTCTCTAACCCCGGGAGAGTTGGTGGGGACACCAGACCCACATCATAAACCTACACGAGTATATAGACGGAGATGACGTAGGATGACCTAGCCTGTCACGCTTTGGTTGGGAGACTAAGCCCATTTGGGCTCATTTCATTGTTATTTTATTTATTTAGCCTATTTGGGCCTGCTCATTGTTATTTTATTATTTATGTTAAATAGTTTGATGTGATGGGCCGAGCCTAATAGCGGGATGTTTTAGGGTTTACTATTTATATGTTCATCTGTTATTTTGAGACACAGTTTTGATGATTAATGAAGAATTTGCAGACTTTGCATATCTCTAATCTCCTTTCTTCTTTTCTTCAGCTTCTTTCTTTTTTAAGGTTTCTTTCTATTTTTGCTTTAATTTTATTATTTATTATTCCGCATCAATTTGTTTGCATTTTCACTTGCAATTTGACCATAATATGACCACATTATCATTTTTCCATCCTCCATGACAGTAATAAGAGTTTTCTTCTGATCTTTCAATGTGCGGTCACCAATGTTTTGATGACTCCGTCAGAAACCGGAATTTGCTAAACTATAACTGAGTAACGTAAACATGTTCTTACATGTTTTGAATGCTGGAAAAAACTAAAATGATCTTCAGGACTCCATTCCAAAATAGCACTTCAAAGTTGCAAAGTGTTACGGGAATTTACTAAACTATAACCGAGTATTGCCAATTATGTAGTAGTAATACATACATCTGCTGAAGTCTGTTCAAGATTCTGTAGTTGGGACTAAAGAGATTTTGAGGTTGCCCTTTAATTCAATCAGGCCATATCAGTTTCCATTCTCTGAAAGTCAAAAAGAAACTGCCCTGTAAGTTACATTCTTAACACTGTCCTTGATCTTGCAGGTCTTAGGTAGCCATTGACAAACCTTAAAGTATGATTTAGTTCTTTATCATCCTTTACTATGATCTACTACGGAGAAATCACTATGCTTTGTCTGGCTAGCGGCCACCTTCGGGTTTTGGAAAAACAAGCTTCAGATCACTTTGATTATAGTGATCTGAACTTCTGTTTCTGGCTCAGGATTATTGGATCTCTCTCTCTCTCTGTTTTTTTTCCTTACAATAGAAAAGGAGAAACCAGCGCTGATGACAAAGGAAGCCAACTTACATCTTATCAGCTAACAAAGAGGAGGGAAGCCCAGGAGGAGGAGAGCCCCCCTGCTGAAGCACGAAAATCATGACCAGAACCCATGCGAGCTAGAAAGTAATCACATCGGTTGCCTTCGCGGAGAACATGCTTGAGCCTAAACTGCCAATCGGTTTGGATAAGAGCTCTAATATCAATAATAAGAGCAAGATGCGGATTGCTAGCATCAGAAGGGTCCAAAACACACGTGATCACTTCCATTGAATCCATTTCTACTTCCAAACAACTACACCCTAGCTCCTGAGCTAAATGAATGCCTCAAAACGAACTTCTGTCTCTGCATCAGGATTATTGGATCTCTACATTTTTTATTTATGCATAAAAATGGACTAAAAACTACTATCTTCAACAGATCATCCCTAAGATGTTGATATGGATAAGTACGAATAATTTCTAAAGGTTAGCCTGCAATTCAGCTATCTGAAGATATGGGAAGAAGCAAACAGCCAATTTCTGGGATACAGATTTATGATCGCTTATATTATTTTTTTTTTTTTCTCTGATGGAGAGCCTATAGACTCTGCTGAAAGTTCTGTTTCGTTTAGCTTCAATCAGTGTGCATCTTGTTTAAGGAAGAAGTAATTTGTATGGATGCTATTTGAATATGTATGTTAATCTTTGCTGCATTAATAAAATCTTTCTTATCGTAAAAGAAGAGAAAAAACCAGCACAGATTTTACCAAGAAGTAGAAATGATGTGAACTTTTATTTTCACAGCTTTTCAAATATAGTTGTTCAAACAAATTTATTTGCACTACCTAATCCGGCTTCCTTCACTAGAAACAAAAACCAGAACCAAGAAACTCAGAAAACTCAACCAGGATATAAATATGCACAGAACGAACACACAGAATGACATTTTCTGTGTTCAAAATGACAATCTAGCAGTCCTGCCTACGTCTTCAAATCAGCTAAGCCCATTTTGCCATAAGCGACATGCCTCCTGCGCCGAGTAGAACTGCAACAAATGACCATGCCTGAAGCCTCATACTGTCTTGAAGTTTAGGCCCCATGAAGTCAGCAGCTAAGAGGTCCACCAGTGCCATGTAATTCAGTAATCCAGCAGATGATGCATTCAGTAATCCCACAACAATTAGAGCTGTTGGGCTGCTCTCACTGTACACATTCGACAAACCAATTCCTAGTACAATTCCAAATGGGGTTGTTGTAGAGAAGAAGAACACCAGGATTGCTTTTATCTTCATTCCATATTCAGCCTGATCACATAAATGCAATTCTTAGAGAAGTGTTCTCCTACTAGTACCAGAACATTACTGTATACGAGGTCAGAAATTTAGAGGATTTGTGAGTATAAATAAATACCTGTAATATGCATCCTCCAAGACCCATTCCTTCAAAGAGTTGATGGAAGCAGAGAGCAGCGATGAGCGGCCTGATTGTGCACGGATTGTTAGAGGCACCCATTGATAAACCAATTACAACTGAGTGCACTACAATGCCGATCTCCAAAACCTGCACATGCACATGATGTAAAATCATCGTCAAAAAAAAAAAAAAAAACGAAAGAAAAAATTGCATTGCAATGCAGTCAATTAATTAAGTCTCTGCACAAGCTCGTAATATATCTTCGAGAAAAAAGAACTCTAATCACCCATGCTTGTGCAAATGAGAGATCTGAAGTAGGCACCAAATTTTCTCGATATTTTCACTCAATTAATCCTCAAAGAAATCGATAACAAAAATCAAATTTACACAACCTAATCATTAATACAACAATTTACGTGACTACAATAAAGTATTCATACCTGAGCCACAACACGATTCCTCAACAACATTGAATCCTTGTCGTTAGCCCCGCCATTAAATCCATGGCAATGTCCAACATGGGCACCACCATTTTCAACATTCCCTAACCCTCTCTCCCCATTGTTCACTTTCTCACCGTCTACCCCACCACCCTTCCTATCAAAACCGTGCTTCTTGTAGTAACTCATCGCTAAAGAATCGATCATGAGAGTGAGTAAAGCTGACAGCATGGCAACAAAAGTGGTAAAAGGAAACTTCTTCCAAGGATTTATCGGCAAACAATCAGACATCAAGTCGTTAAAAGAGTCCGGTAACACGTGCATGTACCCCGTCGCAAGGATAACACCTGACGCAAATGCCTTTATCACTACAAATAAATCTCTATCGGGCTTGAGTGCAGGGATCGTACGTGAAAATAATGGTAAACACACCCCAATCATACTAGCAACCAAGATTGAAAAGATGGCAATTAGCTTTAGCTGTAAGGATTTGGCCTCGTCGTGGCATCCTCCTGTCGAAGCGGAATCACATTGTTGTCGTGCCGATGTTGATGCTGGCAATGTGAATAAGAGGATCAAGATTAGAGAAGTGGTGATTGCATTGATTTCTGTGAAGGATGCCATGTTGATGTTATGAGAATTTTGAAGTAAGTGAACTAAAGTGTGATATTTAAGGAAGTGTTTGTAGGGATTCAAACCTTTATTTTAATTCTCAAATGACGCAAGTGCCCTTGACTTTATGGCACAGTAGCTGGATTTATAGCGGGGACATTGTGGGTGATATTGGGTGTAGAGTTGGGTATATTTGAAGGAAGGAGGAAATTATGGCTGGCGCGTGCCTGATTATGGTCCAATTAGGTCGCGCCTTCCATTTTTCTTAGTCAAATCCCTCCAACTCATCCTTCTTTAGCTGACGTGGCTTGTTAATTTCCAAAAATACCTAGCTGGCCTAATTTTTAACGTAGTGATTACAACAAAAACAACTAAATGGTCTTGAAGACACCATTAACAAATTTATTAGTTTTTTATTGGAATGGTAAAATAGTATTATATTAGTTACATGCCCTGCGCGATGTCGTGGGTCAATTATTTTTTGTATTTTTAAAAAAGTTAAGATCTAAAAATGTTAGGTTTTTTTACAAAGTTATACCCAAGAATCTTAGGTTTGGTTGCAACGCTTGACCGAAAAGTAATATTTATAATATTAATAATAACATTAAACTTGGATTAACCCTTAGCATACAAGTGTCTGGAATGTAATACCAGACCCAATAGCATTGAACGTGTGTCTGACTGCAAGGTCGTGTCATAAAAGTGTAATAATTAAATATATTAGTTAAAAATAAAAAAAACCAACAAGAAGAAAAAAACTAATGAAGAAAAGGAAAAAAAATATGAATTAACTGTGTTAACCCTTCAAATCATGTTAACCCGTCATACCTTAAATTCGCATCGTGAAAGTTTAATAATTAAAAAGCAAAAAACAAATTAATGGGTTAACCCAAAATTAACTGGGCTAACTTGTTAAATCAGGTTAGCCTGTCAAATCCGGAATCCGTGTCATGAAAGTTTGATAACTAAATAGAAAAAAAATTTAACATTAACAATTTAAATTAAACAAAAAAAATTAATTAAAAAGAAAAAAAACAAAAGGCATAAATCTTTTCACTATGCACTGCACTATGCAGTCCATAGTCAAAGGCATAAAAACAACAAAAAAACAAAAATAAAAACTAAAGGCATCAGTCGAGAACTACTTAAAAAAAATTTAATATTAATAAACTAAATTAATTAAAAAGAAAAAAAACCTCTAAGAAGAAAAAAAACTAAATAGAAATAAATTTAACATTAACAAACTAAACTAAACGAAATAAATTAAAAAGAAAAAAAGCAAAAAAAAATTACAGGTTAACTCGTCAAATTAGGTTAACCCGTTAAACCTG
>Ga0325410_1004317_pt1 | contig 15936 bp, 7 predicted proteins | sample PopdelMetagenome_16_FD_206182 | JGI IMG/M metagenome (GOLD analysis project Ga0325410, IMG submission 206182) | Populus deltoides microbial communities from Bellville, Georgia, United States - Xylem-PdIQD-R3 | ecosystem: Host-associated > Plants > Phyllosphere > Stem > Wood/Secondary xylem...
AAAGTAATATTGGGGCTTGATATTATTTTTATTTAAGTGTTGGGGGTATATATAAATTAATTTTCGTGCACTGTAAATCCATTTATTTATTCAATCCAGTTAGGACTTAAAAATTTTATACTAATTTTATTTTTCATAATTTCACTTGAGATTAATATTATAATAATTGATAAAAACACATACCCTTTTAGAATGTATTTGACATTACATGGAAGCATTTTTAAAAGAAATTGATTTTTTTTATTTTTTTATTTTATATTAATAATTTTTTGATATGTTTTTATCATTTTTATATATTTTAAAATAAAAAATATTTTTAAAAATAATTATATTTCCAAACAAACTTTAAATCAACCCCCTTAATTTTATGATATTTTAATATCTAAACAACCTTAATATGAAAAACTAATCGTACCTGAGAGATCGAAATGCCACTAAACTAAAATCCGTCATTTCAATCCACAACGACAACTAGTAGTCCCAGACTGACGAGTACCGGCCCCATCTGCGATTCCCCGGCGGTGTCGAACCATTAGTGCTCGGTGGCGATTGAAATACACGCGCAAACGTTCTTCTGAAGAAAAGAATTGAAGAAGTAAAGTACCATGGGTGCCTCAGAATCTAGTCTTTCAAGTTCACAGGTAATTCTTCTAATTTCAGTAATCGTTTACAATAAATTTGTCACTGTTGAATAATTTGCTTGTTGTATGGTGTAAAGAAAATGACAGACGAAATCACTACTGTCACTGAGAGATCAGAAGCTTTGGATCCCATTTTGGAGAAGCTCAAATCTCTCAAAATTGTAAGCTTTTTATTATCCTTTAAATAATCCCAATTTGGAGACATACACTATCTTTTTGTTCAAAAAAATTAGTTTTTTTTTTTACTTCAGACAAGGCCAATATTAACTTCAACTCCAAAGGAAGAGGGTAGCTTGAATGACATTTTGGTGAGGAAGGCATCGTCTTCTTCAGCTCCTGGTGAGTCTCGGACTTGCTTTATCTCTCTATTTCCTTCTTGCAGCAGACTTTCTGCATTGAAGCTTTGAATAGAAGTTAGAATGTTAGATAAACGTAAATTATCCGCTCTCTTTACTCAGTGAGTGAAGAATGATTTGAACAAAGATATCTACTGATGAAACAGAAAAGTAACTAGCTTTCGAATGTGTGTGAATGTTCTTAACTTCAAACATTCGAGGGTTCGTTTCATTATCCATGGTCCAGATAGAGAAAAGAACAGAATCGCAGGTTTGGTGCTTTTTTTCTCTCCTAAACGTTTTGTTTAGAATGAAATTAATATGCCAGGCTGAATGGTAGCTGTTTGATGTGGTTTTTAATGTGATGTGTATTGTTCAGAGGTGTAATTTTGCAATGTTATTTGTTGTGTCTTTCCCATCCCTTTTAAATTTGTTTGAGAAAGGCTAATCTTTTCATTTGGTATTTGCATGGGTGTTGTTTATACTGGTCAATGCAGCAACTGTAAATCCAAATGTGTTATTGGAGCTCATCTCAATATATCGTGATTGGCAAGAGGGGAAGGTTCAGCAGATAAGCACGAAACAGGTTTGTCTGTCATCAAGAACCACTACGAGTAGAAGACCAGTTTATAAAATGAAGTTAAACGGTAAAGGCATGGGATGGATCATATGATCTTGTGGTCGCAGGTTCTCAGTGGATTCTATGTTGATTTTCAGTTTTTTCTCTGATGCAGTTTTTGATATAAGTTAAGATCCAGGTTGAATTTTATTACTAGGATGTACACTTCCCCCATGGACATGGTCCATGGATGATGATAAATTTCATATAGGATCTGTAAAAAACTTGTTTATAGGCTAGGACCACATGTAAATGAATTTTTAACGTAGTGGTTGCGACTCTTCAATGCTTATGTTTAGGTTTTGGTGAGGCATCAGTGGAAAGTAGCCAGCTATATATATGATAGAAACATGAAATGTCCAATCTGCTGTTAAAAGAAACCAGATGATTTGGTTTTACTTCATATACACTCAATTCTGGATGACCCAATTCTTTAATATATCAGGTTCAAAGACTTTAAACAACATGGTTCTATGTCAAAAAAGACATAACTGATGAACCATTTGAACTGTTACTCTTTTTTAGCCCATGAATATGTGGAACCACTGATTCTTAACCAGATTGTCTGAACTAGAGTGCAACAACAGCCATAGTATGTTGATGTTTCAAATCCTTTTAGGGGTATGCTTTCACCTGGAAAATTTCTATCTCTTTTACCAACTTTGATTTGGTGAAAACTATTGCAGGAGGAGATAGAAAATAAGATAGAAGTGGCAGATGCTTTGGCAATTAAACTTCTTCAAAGGCTTAACTACTCTGTGTCAGCAATGAAGACTTCTTCACAGCATCTATCAGAAGGTATCACAACATACCGAATGGAAATGGATTACTGACGGATTATGGAACCAGATACATAAATTATCAGAGAATTGATTGTCTCTCAGTAGTGTTTGCCTTTCGGCTCACTACAGTTTGATGAAGCCACTAGTACTGATCTCAGTTTCTTATTTTAACTGCATCTCTGATCAACTTTATTTACTTGGGACAACACATGCAGTTCATTCTCTGCAGGTGGAGATTGGGGAGCTGAAAGGGAGGTTGACTGAGGTTATGAGTAATTGTGATGCGTTGTGCAAGAGAATTGCTACAGAGGGGCCAGAATCTCTTCGTTCATCTGTTAAGCCATTTGCAACTGCCGCAGTTGACTCAGAGATCAGATCTAGCTCATCATCTGTCCTAAAATCCAATCCACCTTCAAATGAAGCCAAGTCAGACTAACTGTTGTACGTTCTCTTTTCACCTTTTTATCTTTCCCTTGTATTTAGTCGTTGTTTAACCCATAATCTCCCTTGAGATCGAAATTTGCCCCCATTGCTAACAAGCAACGTAGTAGAAACGGACAGGCAACAAGTTGTGATTCTTTTTTATGCCATCCTATCAAGATAGATTCCTCGTCGAGTTACTGAAAGTATTGACCTGCTGAAGTAGACAGTTTGTTTTATTATTGTTGTAAAACGCAAAGATTGTACCGCACCGAAATGAGTTCAGATCTGATGCCTGTGATGTTTCCTTTTAAACCAGGTCCGATGTAGATGTATATGTTTTTAATTGTGGTGATGGATGTTTTTTAAAATGGGTTTTTTATTTGAAAATATATTAAAATATATTTTTAGATTTTTTTATATTAGTATATTAAAATTATGAAAAACATTAAAAAAAAACATAAAATTATGGAACTGGTGTCTTGATTTTTTTAAAATAGAGGACAGGCAACAAGACAGAGGAGCCAGCGTGTTCCAAGTTGATCCGAATGGTTAATAGTTTTCAATTATTTAAGGATTTGTTTGGAATTGTGATGGTAATGGTTTAAAATATTTTTTATTTAAAAATATGTTAAAATAAATTATTTTTATTTTTTAAAAATTATTTTTAATATCAAAACAATTTAAAAATGTAATTTTTTTATTTTTTTAAAAAATAAATTTAAATTTTTTAAAAACTCACTGCGTCTACAAGCTGCTGCCTGCTGCCGACACAAACAGTTACAGAATGAACTTGTACTGGAACAATGCAGGTCTCAAAATGCAAGCCACAATCACGAGCATAACTAAGGAAAGGACAGCACACTAGCCACCCCAATCCACAATTTTAAAACCTATATCTTGGTGTCTAGTCCCAGCTACCTAACCCTAACCCGATTAACTTGTGATACAGAAAAACTTGTTGATTTTTAAATTAATATTTTCAAAATTATGTCAATAAAAAAGCTGAATCAGTTAACCCATCTAATTCGATTCGAAACCCGAAATTTACCCTTGATGAACCCGAGTTGGGTTTAAAAACAATTCCCCAACCCCACCACCAATTCTCTTTCATTTCCATTTTATAGAGGTAAAATTGACAGATTATCAAACAGTCTGCTCGTCATAACACATAATTTTCCTGAAAAAGGCAAGAGTTTACTTTACAAGAGCAATGATATCAGCATTGAGTGTTCATGTTGAGCTTGAACCACAAACACGTCCTCATGGCTAGACCCAACATTCATCAAGTGCCAATCAGTTCAGAAAGCACCAGTACGGAAGTCTTGAAACCTTGGTTATCTCTCAAGCAGAAGAAATGAAGACAGTAAAGACAAAGGATATATATCTTTTCATCCTTGTTAACAAATTGTTTATTTCTATTCAACCAAACACTTTGCATATCTAGTTTATGTTCATTGTTTGGAAGCATGTCCAGTCACTCGGTTGGTCGCACTACCATACAGGCAGTAAGTGTGTAAGTGCAAGCAATAATACGACTTCTGCGTTTTGTAGTTAATTGCACAAAACTCAAGATCCAATTTCAATTCTGATATGATTTGATATCACATTCAATTCACGAATTATGAAGAAGGAAAAATAAGGAACGCATAAATTAAAAATCCTCCTATAAACTTGAAATGCATGAAAAAAAAATTATGACTAACAATTCAAAGCGGGGACATTCACTCCATAACTTAATTTCTGAACCAGAGGAGAGCACCGGATGTATCAGTTCAAGGTTGTTGCTGGGCATCCATATAGCCAGCATCAACAAGAACCTTCTCCCTCTTAGCTAAATCAATATCTTCATCAACCATCATCTTCACCAATTGCTCAAACCCAACTTTAGGCTTCCAACCAAGCACTTTCCTCGTCTTACTCGAATCCCCTTTCAAATTATCCACTTCAGCAGGCCTAAAATACCTCTTATCAATCACAACATGATCCTTCCAATTCAATCCAACATATCCAAATGCCACATCCAAAAACTCCTCCACCGTATGCGACTCCTCCGTCGCAACCACGTAATCATCAGGCTTTTCCTGCTGCAACATCATCCACATTGCTTCCACGTAATCCCCTGCGAAACCCCAATCCCTCGACGCCTGCAAATTCCCTAAAAACAGCTTATTCTGCAACCCCACCTTAATTCTCCCAACAGCTCTCGTAATCTTTCGGGTCACAAAATTCTCTCCCCTACGTGGAGATTCATGGTTGAAAAGAATCCCATTGCAAGCATACAACCCATAAGCTTCCCTGTAATTGACAGTATACCAATGCGCCGCGCATTTTGACGCCGCGTATGGGGATCTTGGATGAAACGGGGTGGTCTCTGATTGCGGAGGCGGCGTAGATCCAAACATCTCCGAAGATCCCGCTTGGTAATACTTGATATGGCTCCGCCCTGTCGCGGCAATATGAGATCTCACCGCCTCAAGAAGGCGGAGGGCTCCGGTGGCGACGACATCCGCCGTGTAATCAGGGATTTCGAAAGAGACAGCCACGTGTGATTGGGCCGCCAGGTTATAGACTTCGTCGGGGTTGATGGTGTCGAGCCAACGACGGAGAGACGATGCGTCGCTTAGATCTGCATAGTGGAGTTTCATTCGGGCCTTATGAGCATTGTGTGGATCTATATAAATATGGTTAATCCGCTGCGTATTGAAATTGGATGACCGACGGATCAAGCCATGAACTTCATAGCCTTTGTTCAGGAGGAATTCGGTAAGATAAGAACCATCTTGGCCGGTTATACCGGTGATCAGGGCGATTTTGGGTGTGATTTCGCCGTTGACAGGAGTAGTGGAGTCGGATCCGGGTTGGTTTGATTCGGATGCCATTGATGGACGGTCAGATGGAGTTGATGGGTTTTTGATATAATGCGAGCCTGTAGATTTGGCCTGCTGATGGAGGGGTTTAATATAGCGGGAGGTAGAGGATGCTGGAGAAGGGTAGAATGGTCAATATAAGGAAGGTGGAAAATGAGTAACAATGAAGTGGATGGTGAGGTGTCGATATTTTGAGCTGAATTGACGATTTTGGTCTTGATGATGGAGGCGGTGGGATTATTGGTGAGATGCGGTGTTGTGTTCTGGTTTGCACGACGTGAAGAAATGTTATTTTTTTAAAATAAAATATATAATTATATGAAGACTGAGTATTTTTCCAATACAATATTTCATTGACAACCTAATATATTTGCTAAATAATTAATATTTCCGTGAGTAATTGTGATGTATTATGTTAATTGTTATAATTTTTAAAATAATAATTATATTTATTTAGGTATACTTAATGTGTAAATTAGTATGAAAATATTTTAATAACAACAATAATAATAATAAAAAGGGGGCAAGATTATACATTTAAAACTATTTATTTTCAACACATTTAATTCTAAGGAGTTATTTTATCGGTTAAGAAATGACACATATAAAAACTATATAAAAAGGCAAAAAATAAATAACATGGAATTTTATTAAAGAGGTTATCACACAAAAGTTTAAAATTGAAGTTTAGAATCCTAATAAATAATTAGACAGAGATTCATAAATTAAATACAAAATATAAAGTTATGAAGCACAATATTTTCTAAATATAAATTATATAGGGGCAAAATTGATACTAACGCAATAGCTGAGGTACGTTTTTGAGGTTTTCCCAATCCGTATTGATATTTGTCAATATCTGGCTGTTGCTAGCCTGTCCCAACACAATCGCCTGTGAGATTGCCTTGCCACCATCTTCTCAAGGTCAAGAAAGGAAATCAGTTGAACATGTCTTGTAACTTTCTAGAACATTGACCCAAGAAAATCATGATCGAGACTAGTGAACTGGGAAGCAACTCGGTAGAAGATGAAGAAGCCAATCATGCCACAAAAATCTGGGGGGTGAACAAGTATCGCCTGAACTTGATGCGCCAAAAAATCTCCGATCCACCACGGTTGCTGACAAAAGCAGCCGCTAACAGTTCATGTTGCATCTTTAAAGTCCCCCAAAGATTCATTGATATCAACGGTAAGTCCTACCAACCTCATATAGTCTCAATAGGGCCTTATCATCATGGTGAGGCGCATCTTAGGATGATTGAAGAGCACAAGTGGGGGTATTTAGGGTCTATGCTCTCCAGGACACAGAACAACGGTTTGGACTTAGAAGTCTTGTTGAGGGCGATACAGCCGCTAGAAATGAAGGCAAGAGAGTGTTACTCGCAAATTATCCATCTTGACACTTGTGAATTTGTTGAAATGATGGTTCTTGATGGCGTTTTTATTATAGAATTGTTTCGTAAAGTTGGAGAAATAGTTGGATTTGAGGCCGATGATCCCATTGTTACCATGGCATGGATCATACCATTTTTTTACAGGGACTTACTTAGACTTGAGAACCAAATTCCTTTCTTTGTTCTTGAGTGTTTATTTGAGATAACAAGAACGCCTGGAGAAGAATCTGGCCCTTCTTTGAGCAAGCTTGCTTTGGATTTCTTCAATAATGCACTGCAAAGACCAGATTATATTATTGCTAGGCATAATAATGGCAAAGCCAAACATCTACTTGATTTAGTTCGTTCAAGTTTCATAGATTCTGAGCAAGCCCAGCCACGCTGCGTGGACACATCGACTCCCATGATCCAATCTGTATCCAAACTTCGCCGTGCTGGAATTAAGCTCGGCCAAGGGGATCCTGCGGATAGTTTCTTGGTGGTGAAATTCAAGAACGGGGTGATAGAAATGCCTACCATAACCATTGATGATACCATGAGTTCTTTTTTGCTTAACTGTGTAGCATTCGAGCAGTGTCACAGTGGTTCTTCCAATCATTTCACGACCTATGCAACTCTTCTAGACTGCCTGATCAACACCATTAAAGACGTAGAGTATCTGTGTGACTGCAATATTATTGAGAATTACTTTGGCACTGATTCAGAAGTTGCAAGATTCGTCAATGATTTGGGCAAGGAAGTAGCATTTGATATCGAAAGGTGTTATTTGTCCGAGATGTTCAGTGATGTTCACCAATACTACAAGAATAGATGGCATTTGCAATGGGCAAGCTTCAAGTTTACTTATTTTAGCACTCCTTGGTCTTTTATATCAGCAATGGCCGCCTTGATTATCCTGCTCCTTACAGTTGCTCAAACCTTCTACACTATTTATGGCACTTACAAAACATAAACCCTCCATGTATAACATAAATCCTCTGTAGCTTAAAGAAGATACATTATTATAATTGATACATTGTAAAGTTTTTTGTTTTTTTGTTTTTTTTCTTATTCCAATTATTTCACTGAAAGGTCAATGATCACAAGGACTCCACCACGACGTTCAAGGTGATCTTTCAGCATAATTCGTAAAATTAAATTTTTTGTTTTTAGATTATCCCGGTTGTTCGGGCCAGTTTGTACCTACCCCAGCTAATTTTACGGGTCCTGAAGTTGATGATAATGTAAGTCTCTAGTGACCCTAAGGTTTGTGAGACTCGAATTGATGATATTTGGGGAGCAAATCCAAAGTCTGACCAATTGAGCTACACCCCTCAGAGTTATAAAATCATATTTATTAGTCTTGGTTCAATGAGATATTTCAGTCAAGTTTTAAAGATTAACTTGGGATAAAATATTTAAGAATTATTTTTTTAAATAACAATATTGTTTCAATTTTTTTTTTAAAAAATAAAGGATATCATTTGGATAACTCAACTAATTCATGTATCAAATCTTAAACAGAGCCAAGGATAAAATTAAGTTTAATAACTTAACATAAAATCAAACCAGACATAACTTAACCCACATTGTTAAAGAGTTGTGCATTTTTTTTTATTAATGTTGGTGTCCGGGTCAGCTTGCGCACACCTCGACTAATTCCACGAGCCCTAAAGTTAACGACCATGTAAGCCTCCAGTAACCATCATATTAGCAACCATAAGACTTGAACTTGAGATCATAAAGGAAACAAATCCCTTAATCCCAAACTCTTAATAAAAAAAAAAAGAGTTGTGCACTTTTATTTTTTTTACATCACTTTTAATAATTTTTTATTTTTATCATAGTTTTAAAATCTGACTAATATATGTTTTGAATCAGGATTAAAAATAAAAATCTAGATTATACGTTCAAAAACTCATTTGCAGCTCAATCATTTATGTAGCAAAAACCATGTTGTTGTGATATATTAAAATAAAATATAAGGTTGTTCCGGTTAGAACCTGTGTCGTAATTATTGAAGCCGGATTTAAAAACTCTAGTTTTAACTTATCTACTTTTGCTGGCTAATGTTCTATGATCCAAAAATGTATTTTTAAGTGACAAATCAATCAGAGACATCTTACTTTTCATATCAGCACAAACAACTTCCTTTTGTTAATAAATGGTTTCGACTGTACGTGGCAGCAATCAAATGCAGGAGAAAAGTTCATTGACTCTTCAAGGTTCTGCTGTCACCCAACCAATTTCGTTTGTAAGCCGGGGCCACTTGACTGCAGGAGAAAAGTCAAAAAGACTTTCTAAAGAAACGTCATGAATAAAACTTGGGCAAAATCACCACTTCAATCCTCATTTTTGTACGAAATATTCATCTTACCATGAGTTATTAAAATAGATTCGGTCTATGACTCCGTCTAAGTTACGAGTCACTCTAAAATTCATTGTTTCAACTTTCAAGTATTGTTTTCAAAAAATTAAAAGTCAAATTAAATTTTAATTAGTTCAATCATTGATCCATTAAATAATTGGGTTTGATGAAATTAATTTTTATTCGAGTAGTTTTGAATTGAATTCTAAATCGTCGAGTTACCAAGTTGATCTATAGAGTTAGGTTTAATAGCATTGATTAGATGACATCAAGTAAATAAAAAATAGAAATATAATTCATTTAAGAATTATAAATATGTTTGTAAACCTAACTAGCTAGAACACAATTTAGTAAAATGCCCTTGAAATTCGTCGCTGTTCGTCGTGTGTTTTTGCATAGAAGGTGTCAACGCAGATATTTCATGGCACTTGCTATAACAATCAGAATTTAAAACAGGATGGCCATTTCTTCTTGTTTGATCATTTCACTCTATTTCAGAGTTAAAAACGTTTGACCTGTGAAATGCCGACCAGGTCCTACTTGGAATGATCAGAAGCCCTTACCATGCAGTATATATGCTAGCAGGGCCATCCCAAAACCTTCCAATCACACCATACAAGACGATTGACTTTCCTCAGCCAGCAAGACCCTTTAGCAGCTACTACCAGCAGTACTACTCATCACAGCCTGATCAAACCTCTTTCAGTACTGTGATTTCAGACAATATGGGACGACAAACTTGTGGTCCTGAAGAGAGATCAGCAGACCAACATGCACCTGCAACCACAATGGAGGCCGGTGGAGAAAAAGAAACACGGGAGGAACTCTGGGGAGCCATCTTGGAATTGTATGAAAAACTTCCTCAGAGAATCAAAAACCAGTTGAATTTAGAGAAGTTTGATGTTCACAAAGACGTGTCAAGAGACTTTAAGGTGGATTCAAGCTCACGGCGCAGTGAAGAAGGATCAACAGTAGAAAAATTGTCACGTAAGCTTGAGCGTTTCAAAAACCAGTTGAATGTACGTGGTAACTAAAATCATTTGATCCTTGATTCTTTCACATATCGATTGCTCCAATCCGTACCATATGTTTAATGTAATATTGTGAATATTCAAAGCACTACCACATTTAAAATAAAATAAAATAAAGTATACCTAATATAGTGATAGGCTCATGATGATTGAGTCTGTTTATAGTGTCAGGCTCATTAGCTGGCCCAATACATAATTAATGATAAATCATGGTCTTCAAATATCCATAAGCTTTTCCACATGCGAGGAAAACACATAATTCAGTGTTGCTATCTCAATCTTAGAAGAAATTAGCATCAAATCCGATCAAGAACTCAGCCACAGCAGCGCCTGAAGTTAAATTTCCAGGCTCGGGGATTGGGCTTCTGATGGTCTAGCATGATTTTTTCAGTCTAAGAAAGCTCTCGGAAATGAACCGTCCAAGTTGGAAATCACAATTAGGCCTCCAATTACGACCTTGTTTAAGGAAAAATCTCCCCCAAGTGATGCATCACTCAATGCTCACGTACCCGGCTGGTCAAGGAGCTTTACTGGAAAGAAAATAAATAAAAATTATTATCAAAATGTAATTGTGATTCTCTTGACCCTTTTCCATTTTGAATTGGTTTTGATTTTGATTTATACTAGGATAAAAGGGAAAATATTTTAAAAAATAATTAAAAAAAACAGCTTATTCAAATCGAATTGAATTGAATTAGTTTTAAGGGGTACAACTCAACTAATTAGGTTTTAGATTTGTTTTCTAGAGGTCATTGGTTCGAATCTCACAAATCTCATGCTCATTGAAGACTTACATGGTCGTTAATTTCAGGACTCATTGGATTAGTTGAGGTATACGCAAGTTAACCCGGACACGTGCGTTAATAATTAAAAAAAATGGATTGAATTTGATATTTTTTTGTGATTTGAAAGATTTATTGATTAGTTCTCATGATTTAAAAAATCATATATTTAATTTTAATATTTTAAATCTAATTATATTTATTACCTTATTGAATTTTTTTATTTTTCTAAAATTAGAAAAGACTTTTTTTTGGTTGAAAAATTCATTCATGAAAGAAAATACAGCTCTTTAAGAAGAAGAAAAATACTAAATCAAGGCTACAATGGAAACAATCGATTAATTTTGATAAACAACAAAGATTAAACTATAATTAACTCTCCAAAATATACTTTAATGACCGTCAACTCAAGAGCATAACTTCAAGTTTGGGTTCACGTACGATTATTATCATAATACATAGTTTAACAAGAGTAATTAGCTTTCACATAATTGAGTATTAACAAGGCAAGAATAAAATTCCGACGTGTGGGGTAAGCCTAGAATAAAGATACGTGGCGATTATTAATAAATTCGGAAAGTCAAAATCAAACAAAAGAAAAGATAAGAGCAGACATGGTGGACCAATTATTAGCCACCAACTCATCACCACTTGCCAACTTTATATGCGATGTCTAATCTTTCAAAAAGAAAATAGTTATAAATAGGGTTTTAATAATAATAAAAAAAAGGGAGCTAGGGTAACATGGTCTTAAAATTTGTTCTGTTCGAGAAAAACCAATTAATTTTTTTAAATAATATTATTTTTAATTTTTTTAAATAAAATAAAATAGAGTTAATTTATGTTAACTTGGCTGCTCTGCTATCCTAGACTTGCCTTGATCTACCATCTAATTAGGTTAAAAAAAGTAAGCTAGTCCAGGCCAGGCCCCAAGCCCGGACCGATAAGCACCGTCCTCTCTGGCGGGTTGATTCCTCCTTATGTCCATCTGCTCTCCTCCTCTCCCGCTTCCTTATATATATATATCTTCTTCTTTCGCGAAAATCATCAGAGAATTTGTTCAAAAAAATATCGACGTGTTGGACTATTTGTTTTTGAAATCTGAAAAAAAAAATCTGATTAAACTGTTTCAGTTACTATTACTGAAATCGAAAAATAGTTGATAAAATTTGATTTGATTTGAAGAGAAGGATTTTAGATTTAGTGATATGAAGCGATCGAGGAAATCAAACAGGGTTTCGTGGGCACCAGGTCTTTATCTTTGTCAGGTATACCTGTAATTATTTTATTAATCTTTTTCTTCCTTCATTTCTCAAATAGTCCAAATTTAAATCTGATACAGCAAGCGATTAATATCTGGGTGTGTGTAATATTGTTATCTTAATTAATTAATGAGATAATGATCTGCTTTAATGGGGATCTGATGATACAGCCCATGAAGGAATTAAGGGTATTGGATCTGATTGCAGCATTAGAGCAAGGGAGTTGCTTGAAGAACTGTTCCTTGATGCTATATCCCCTTCAAGCACTCAGTTGAAGTACACAATCTTGTGTCAGAATCGAAAAAAATGGCTTTAATTGTAGTCTTTCATGTGATAAAAGATACAAACTTTGTTGAAAAGAAACGAAGAAAAATGCATAACAACTGGAAAAGGAGAGGATGGTTAGTTAAGTAATCCTGTTAGCCACAAAACACACTTGACTTATTAGGAAGAAACAAAGATGATAGGTAAATAATTGTTCTAGGAGACAAGAATTTATTTTTTTGATCTCTCAGATTGTTTATCCGTCCTAAAATTAAATGCTTATTCTGCACTTCGGCACAAACAGATGAAAATGATCCAGTCAGCTTTAACATGATGAAATGGTAAAAGAGAGCGTGGAAATACTCGAGCTCTGCTTTTCTGTACTTTGGTTTGAATATATGTTTCAGCTCTTTTGCTTAGTGATACATCACGGCATGTTTGATAAGGTTTTAGTTTTGAGTTCAAAATGGATTCGATTGGTGTTTCCTGTAAATTAATGTCAATTTATTATAATCAACACATTTGGAGGGCCTTTCCAATGTACAAATTCATGTCTGTAATGTGGTATAGGCTGTAAGAATCAGGTGTCCTAAACTTCTCCTTGTAGAAATTGGTTTTGCATGATTGCATCAGAATCTCTTTCTGTCCTGATAGTTTGTAGTGCTTGGGAAGAGTGTACCATAAAACCAATAATTTTAGGTTGCAAGTGGAGATGAAGACTACCTTTTGCATCTGGAGGGGTAAATATTATTCCTCTCATCTATTATTGATGTAGTTGGGCATTGTGTCTGAAGTCCTTAACCAAAGTCCTTTCTTTGATCTACAAATTGCTCGCTCATTTGCACCATTTGAATCTGAATTGAATTTTCTTGTAGATCATTAGCAAGCACTATTGAGATGCTTCATAGGACCATTGGAAATATTTGGAGGTGTGGAACGTTTTTAAAATGCTCTTAATATATAAGTGGATTAGTTGCTGGAGATTTGATTTCTGATCTGTGATTTTTCAATTATAGTATGAGAGAAGAACTGCAAACAATATAATCGGGAATTGATTGTCTGGTGCGTTGAGTCATTTATGTTTATGTTTTCATAATTGAGTGTGCTCATTTGTCAAAATAGCAGGAGTTGATTGGGGTGAAAAGGCGGCCAGGTTTGTAGTGTGTATTCAGGATCTTGTGAACCAAGTTAATGTTGCTAATGTGATTTTATTAGGTTGTTCATTTAGTTCGGATTTGTATGAACGTTGCTTGTTCACACTGCCATAATGCTTTTGTTGACAATTAGATTTTCACCATGACAGTGTTCTTTTCTAGGTCATATCATAGTCGTTTGAGAATTTACTGGTGCCCTAGTTTTTACTTGTGCTGATTGAGTTGATAGCTGTCTGTAGTCTTCTAACTAATTTTTAAGCAGTTTATCTTGCTCAGTTTTTTGAATGCCCCTAGATGATTCCCTTTTATGTTAATGTAAGGGTTTCTAAATGTTACTGGGTATTTATTTCTTGTTATGGTCTTGTTTCTGATGTTTAATAGGTGAGGCTGTTTCTATCCGAGGACTGTCCTTCAGAAGTTGGTGGACAAGTCCGAGATCTTCTTCAGAAAAATGCATCGCGGCTTTTGCCGATTTCAAGCAGTAAGGATTCGAATGACCTTCCCCCTGGATTTGAAGGCACTCGCTTTTTGAATCCATGTATAAAGGAATTATCCTGCATTCCTAGGGTTCAATGGAAGTGCCCACCAAACGTAAGCAGATTTTCTCAGTTATTTTCCCTTCTACTTGCATAAATATGCTGTTTCTTATGCACCATGTAGTGACATCGTGATGTGATAACTTAATGTCATTAGACCTTTAGGATGTAGAATGTGGTGTCAAGTGATTTAATTATTAAAACCTCAACTGCTGGCTTTTCTCGTCTGAAAACAGTTTGTTGTGAATTACAACTGGTGTGTCACGGATGGAGAAGAAAGCCAGGAGTCAGAGGCTCAAAAACTGAGGGAAATGAGAGTTCTTGAAGCAGTTTATCCACGTCCTTCTTCTGTTCCTCCCAGGTAAAATTTCTTATTTTTGCAAACCAAGATTCTGTAAAGCATCTTCATCTGACTAGGCCTCACATTCTTTTCTGTGTAGCCCTGCTGTTTCTTTAGACGTGGAAGAGGAAAATTATGATGATAGCCTCACTCCAATTATCCCTCTCATTCCTGTTGAAGAAGAGGAAGCTGCAGAAATGCCAGCTGCTTTGACAGAACCACTAAAAAACCCCACAACTTCCCTGTCACCAGCATTGCCTCCAGTTTTATTGTCATCTGGAATCCTGAACTCTTCAAAGTGCAACACCCCTGCTCTAAATCCACCTGCAAGTCAAAAACCAGAACTTGGAAGATTACCTGATCCAGGTACTCATCCAATCACAGCAGCTTCTGCTGCTGTTACTGCTATCATGAAAAGCAAGGAGCAGGGAGGCTTGATTGACACTGATCTACTTGTTAAAATCTTTAGCGACCCAAAAATGGTTGACAAACTTATCAGTGGCAATCAAACACCTCCTGTTACATCTAGGCCAGTTTCCAGTTCCAGGTCCCCATTGTATGCAAAACCTGCCATGGTTTCAGCACCATCCCCTGCTAATGGAAACTTGCAGCACCTACCTAGTGAGGAGTTGCCCTGGTCAAAGCCAATGGGTCAGATTCCCATACCCTGTCCAAAACCCGCAGTGCATTTTCCATCAATGCCTTGTGATGGAAGCGTGCACCATCAACTTAGTCAGGTACAAACGACAGTAACTAGAACCTCTATGCATCAGGATGCTGTTCCTGCGACTGGATTAGGAGTTCCTGTGCCCATTCAAGAACCTGGCAAAGTCTCAGCACCTAGGCCACCAGTTGGGAACTTGTTTTCCGCGTCTAATTCAATGCAAACTACACCAAGCCTTGTGCCTACAGAATCAAAAACACCCCAAATATCTTATTTCAAAGACATCCATCCCAAACCAATGTTTGATTTGGTGAAATCCACTCTGGTTAAGAAGCCTAAACAGCCCATCAGTGTTCCTCAAGCAGGAAAGAAAACTAACCTTGTGAAGGATGTGAACTACATTAAGAACCTCATAAAGGAACATGGAACGGCAAAGAAAGAAATGAAGGATCGAAATCTATTCCATAATGGAAGTCATTATTATAATCATACTCA
>Ga0325410_1004320_pt1 | contig 15935 bp, 14 predicted proteins | sample PopdelMetagenome_16_FD_206182 | JGI IMG/M metagenome (GOLD analysis project Ga0325410, IMG submission 206182) | Populus deltoides microbial communities from Bellville, Georgia, United States - Xylem-PdIQD-R3 | ecosystem: Host-associated > Plants > Phyllosphere > Stem > Wood/Secondary xylem...
CCGTTGCCATGCCATCGATTTTAGGATGGTGGGAAATAGATGCTGATAAAGTGAGATCAAATAATTTTCATGGCCATGGCAATGTAATGTTACAGCTTTTTGCGTGGTGGATGGCAGCTTTTTGCGTGGTGGATGGTAGCAATGAAGGGAGTGCCGAGGGAAATTCTATTGTTCTGATGTAATTGTATGGTTATACTTTTGTGGCACTCATTCTGCCCCACCATGCAACACATGTTCTTTGAATGACTGGTCTAATTATTTAACGAAAGAACCCAAAATTGCAACAACACACGGAGGAAAAGATTAAGTTTTACTGACAAATAAATATAATATTATTGCAATAATTGGATTCCAAATATATATATTAAAGAAAATTAATTCATGGACCTAGGGTGGTTGTAAAACAATTCGTATTGCTCTATTTGTATTTATTAAAAAATTCAGAAAATTATTTGATATTTTTATTAAATCTGGTATTACAGGGTAACTTTAAAACCTCTTGATTTGACCCCTTATCTAATTTAATTTTAAAATTAAATCATGTTGGATTTGTTCCTATATGATCTAGTTTTTTTGGCCGGTCCAAAAGCAATCCCGACTGATAAAAAATATGACAATGAAATTTAAAAAAGTAAGAATAAAAGAAAAATAAAGGGTTGAATTGAAAAAAAAATCATTATTATTTAATTTACCTTTTTTTAAAAAAAATTTCAAAGTTACATATTTATGTACAATCTTAGCTCTAGTTAAGCCAAATGAGCTCAATAACATGAGAAATAAGATAGATAACTAAGTTAAAGTGTTCGTGGGTCAGTAGTGGAGAAAATAAATGAAAACTAAATGAACCAAATTTCACTCAATTTGAAAAAGATAGAAAATTAGTAAATATAGTTAAATTTTCAATAAAGTTGTTGATGCAATTTTAAAATTAAAATTGATAGATAGATTAAACTTGAGTAGTAAAAAAGGAAAACGTCAAAGATGAAAGACATTGGTTGCCAAGGCTTATTCTAAGACCTAAAATAAGAAAATTCCTTCCCATAGTTATGAAAACTAGCTCGGTCATATAGGTTGACCTGAAACCTGGGCGACCCATGAGATCAACTCAAAACTCTGGTGAGATCTGACTTTTTTTATATTTTTTAATTTTTTATTAAATCTTAAAAATATAAAATTAATTTATGAATACGTAGTCTCACATGTCTTTTTTTTTATAACCTACATACACATATTATTTCTTAACATTTTGATGTGGGATAACTATATATAGTCAACTTCTACATGGATTGTTTCTTAACTTTTTGATGATCATATTTTTTTTATAGCATACATTCACATGAATTATTTCTTAATTTCTTTGATGTGGGATAACTATACTAAACTTTTTTTTTTTTGTTATAGTCTATATCCATATACATTGTTTCTTAATTTTTCGATGTAGGATAACTATACATAGCCTATATTCACATAGATTGTTTCTTAATTTTTTGATGTGGGATAACTATACTACACTTTATATTTTTTTAATAGTACATCCACATGTATTGTTTCTTAATTTTTTTGATGTGAGATAAACTATATATAGCCTACATTCACATGAATTGTTTCTTAATTTTTCAACTTGGGATAACTATACTTTACATTTTCTTTTATAACCTACATTCACATAGATTGTTTCTTAATTTTTCTATGTGAGACAACTATATATAGCCTACATCTATATGAACTGTTTCTTACATTTTCGATGTGGGAAAATGGTACTACAGTTCACATTTCTTTCTTATAACCTATATTCACATAGATTGTTTTGTAATTTTTTTTTTTTTTATAAAGGATAACTATACTAGACTTCATGCTTCACATTTATTTTTTTTATAGTTTACATCCACATGCATTGTTTTAAAACTTTTCCATGTAGGATACTAAAACTTCAAATATAGTTTTTTTTCTATTTCCTGGGTTGACTTGGGATTCGGCCCCTTGGCCTGATCAATCCCCGAGCTAGGTTTAACAACTATGCCTTTTCTTTTCTTATATAGTTTATGAAATAAATAAAAAGAAAAGAAAAGAAATAAGTAACAAACTCAGTTAAAAAGAGAGGAGACATTTATACATATATTAAAATTAAGTTATTAATACAATATGTTTCGAGTGAAATCAAATCATAGAAAAATATAAATGTCGTGGTAAATAATTTTGACAGATTAATTGGGGTGAAATAATTATATTATTGATTAAAAATTCATGAGATTAATTAGATTAGTTATATCTATTTGGACCATGTGTTGAAAATTTAGGTCACGTGATCCAAAGAGGTGGGCTATGCCAACAAATTGGGGGATCGTGGGTACCTAAATTAACTGAAGGTTTAAGATGATACTATGGTTAGCCTTTGATATGATCAATTAATCTCCTATATATATATATATATATAAAATTTTTGTACTTATTATATCACCTCATCCACATGTGATTTGTATCAGTTTCTCTTCATAAAATGAATGAAATAAAACTTATTTATAATTTTAAAGTAACATTCATATATTGCACTGTCATTGAACATTTATGTCTCATTCTCTTTTAACTTCTTTTATAATATTTTTTTTAAAAAAATTTCTCGATGATATTACATGATAAGTTGACAAAGATAATAATGTCCAATACATTCTCAAAGATAATTACATGAAAGTTTTACAATGTTGTTATCACTATATGATACGTGCTAAAATCTAAGATGCTTAGAAATAAGGTTAATGTCTTGGATAATTAGTTAATCTCTTAGTTCAAGCAAGTTGATAATTCTCCCTAGCCAAGATGTCTAGTGGCTTGATATGAAAAGCTTAGATGGTTGGAACCTAGTAACAGGTGGTGCCTAGTATGCCAAGGTGGTTGGTACCTGTAAAAGGTCTCATTTGATGGATGTGGATACTTGTTTTTGCTTACGTCAGTGATTTTATATGGAGAGAAAGTACAATGATATTTTTAAGAGATAGACTCTGAAAATATATATGTTGAAAGTGTTAAGAATGAAAAGTTGTGAACCTTTAGTTTAAAGTAATCATGATGTTATAGCCTATAAGTTTTGTCAATTTAAGGAAAAAAGGGTTGAAGTGTAATTTTATCATTGTGATATTTTGAGTTGTATTCTATTCAAAATAATATGTATTGGATAAATATAAAATACCGAGGGACTCGTGTGGTGTCCTAGAAAAAATTTCCAATAGAGTGTTGGGCTCATGTAAGCTGCCCGAACACATTAGAGGTGAATAATAAGTCCAGGTGCACTACTTGTACCTAAGCACATTGGGCTAGGGTATGGTAGCCCGAGCTCATAGGGGTGTTAGGCACTCTCAACACTGGCTGGGTAGCATACCCAGCAAGGTTGGGAGTGTCATGCCCAACCTACTTAGCGTATGCCTAATAGTGGATATGCACCTAGATGGCGTGCTCGGGCTTTCATTCCCAAACTGGAGTGTACGACTAGTATGGGCTTAGGTTATTATGCCTAAGCTTATAGATGTTGGTAGAAATCAGGCTTGGGCATGGTAGCTTGAGCCCATGAGGATGTTTTTAGATCTTTTTGAAGTCTTTTTAGGATTTTTTGGGCTCATTAAATTTGGATCCATTAGTAGTCCCTGAAGTATTTATGGTATTAATCCATAAAAATATATAAAAATACCTAGTTATCATGACGAGTTCGTTGTACTTTATTCATATGAGAAGAGAGGTAGAAACCCCGGGTAATATACTAGAAAGCCTATATGTAAATGCATGCACCATGATTGAAAAAACATTTCTAAGTATGTAGAGGTTAACCCATGAAGGGTGAGCCTATACTTATAAGATTCTCTAAGTGGCTAGAGAAAGGACCCATAATGATGCCTATACTTATAAAAATTATTAAGAGGAATATGGGACGAACCCATGAAGGGTGGTGTTATTACACTCGGGAGACCAAGTCCATCCCTTGAAGAGTAGTTGCATTGGAGAGTGGGGGGTATTACTTCTGAATGATTGTATAAGGTATGAGAATCCCCCCACTAAAGAGTGGTTAATGAAGTGTAAGAGGTATATTCCCTTTCTAGGATGACATAGAATATGAGAGCCCCATACTAGAAAGTGATACCGATTCGAGAAATAATGCATGTGGGGAGTGATGTTATTGCAATATGAAGATATCATATTCACCCATTGGAGATTGTAGGGATATTATCTTAGGAAGACCAAATCAATCCCCTTTAAAGAGAGTGATGTTATTGCAGCAGGGAGACTACATCAATCTTTTCCTTGGAAAGTGTCTGGAAGTCCCCATTAGAGATCTGTAGTTAAGAAATGTATGCCAAAAAACATTATTTTTATTTAAAAATAAACTTACGTTCCTATTAAGGATTATGCATCTTGAGGTAATTTTAATGATAAGTATGAGGGGTTCTTATGAGGAATATGTCATGGAGGAGGCGCTAAAGTGTTTGTTTTGACTGCTATAATAACTTTGAATAGATGGTCCTATTTTGATTCAAGGGAGTTATAAATCCTCAAGATACACCAAATGCCTATGAGTTGATCCTTCATGGTTCTTATTCGAGCTTTCATTTCTACTAGAAGAATGATTTCACTTAGAAGGTCTTTTATGCTGGTTATCCTTGTAAAAACAAGAAGGCCCCATGTCATAGCAAACTGGCCTTTTCCACCTGTATGTGATTTTTCATGACTTGCTTCACCTTAAATAAGCTTCTATCTGGTAAGGAATAAAGTTTTCTCTAGACGACATGTTTCTTTACCCCTTATATTAAGGCCTCTAAAGCTACTGGCTCTAGCAATTCTTTCACCTTAAGCATTTCCTCATTAAATCTCTTCAAATGTGCCCATATTCTTTAGGGAGTCGAGTGTTCAATACTCATTTGAACAAGGAAGAACCCCTTCACTAATAGGGGTTGTAGTTATTTTCCTGGGTATGCTAATTTACAAACCTCTTAATCCTTTATCTGTTAAGCTATTACGAGTCTGAGGAGTTTGGCATAGAACATAGGATATGGTAACCAATTTCCATCTCATGGTAGCTAAGGAGTTGACATTCAGAGTACCGACTTTGTACATGGGTATCGCAATGATACGAGTGACCCCTTGAGGGACTCTAAAGATTATCATTTTATTTAGTCTTATTTGGGTAGTGCAATCATCTACAAACACTTGGTGCGGCTAATGGTCGCGTTGCCGAGGCGATGTGTGCTAAAAGTGTCAAGACTTTTTGGGGTGGAAAGGTTTGATTTAGAAAGATATAAATAATAGAGTGACCAACACAAGAAATATATTTGGCTTTCTCAAATAAGCCGTATAACTTTCTATTACATTTATAGCTTTACAATGTTAACTATTAGGCGTATAATAGGGAAACAAATGTGAGAAAAAAAAGGAATCAACATAATCAGATGCACAATTGTTGGAGAGAGTCACGCATAACTAGATCATTTGAATTTGTAGCAGAACAGATGGAGTGAGGATTTGACTTAGTAGTTGCTCATTGGTTTTCTCTAACACCCCTTCGAATTAATAGGGTTTGGACAGACCATTAATTTGCCTTTGAGATACTAAAAACGTTGTGCAGTTTGGTCTTTGGTGAAGACATTCGCTATTTGATCGATGCTTGAGACATGCTGGATTTTAATGTCATTGTTGCATACTTTCTCCCGAATGAAGTGATAGTCGACTTCTATATGCTTTGTTCTTGCATAAAACACTGGATTTGAGGCGAGTGCAATTGCCCAAATGTTATCACACCATATAGTTGGTATGTGGAATAGACCAATAGCTAATTCTTTGAATAGCATTCTAAGCCAGTATAGTTTAGCTGTAGCGAGTGCCATTGAGCTCCAAGAGACTAGGTTGTTACCCAGAAAAACTCCATAGCCGCTAGTAGATCTTCTATCATCTGGATTGCCTGCCCAATCTGAGGCGCAATAGGTATGTATTTGTAAAGGAGATGGTGTATAAAACAGTCCATGATTTACAGTGCCCTTTAAGTAGCAAAGAACTCATTTCATAGCCTGCCAGTACGGGATTCTTGGCTGGTGCATATACTCACATAGTTGGTTAACAACATAAGAGATATTAGGACGTGTTATTGTGCATTATTGGAGTGCCCCAATGATTTGTCGATATGAAGAAGGATTATAAATGAGTGCTCTTTCTGTACTAAACAATTTGGTACTGGCCATTATAGGTGTTGTAAGTGGTTTGACACCAGCCATATGAGTTCAGTTTAAGAGATCACAAATATATCTAGTTTGACATAAATGCAATCCCTGTGGTTGTCTATCAGCCTCTACATCTAAAAAATAAGACAGAGAACTAAGATCCTTGACTTGAAAAATACTCTGCAGATGTTGAATAAGTTCGGTAATTTCTAATTCTGTAAATCCTATCACCAAAATATCATCGATATATATTAAGATAAATATTCTAACAGTATCAGTATGTAGAGTAAACAGTAGGTAATCATTGATAGATTCCTGAAAAACAAATTTAATAAGCTGTTGTGATAATCTGCGAAACCAAGCTCCTGGGCTTGTTTAAGACCATAAAGAGATTTGTATAATTTGCAGACATAGTTTGGTTTAGTCTTATAAACAAAACCTTTTGGTTATTCCATAAAACCTCTTCATCTAAAAATCCATGTAAGAATGCGTTCAACACATCTAGTTGTCAGATGGGCTAATGAAAATGAACCGCAATAACCAAAATTAATTGAATAGTAGTTGGCTTAATCATGAGTGAAAATGTTTTATGATAGTCCATGCCATTTGGCCACAAGTCTAGCCTTAAAACGGTCAATACTGCCATCTGGTTTTCTCTTAATTTTATATACCCATTTATTCCGGACAACATGTTTATTAGATAGACGAGGACAAATAGACCAAGTTCTATTTTCCATCAAGGCATCAAATTCCTTTCCCATCGCAACATGCCATTGTAGATCAGAAACTGCTTGAGTGTAGGATGTTGGTTCAGGAATATCCAAGATTGCAGAAAAGGCTTGCAAAGGATGTCAGGTATTATAGAATAACTTGTAATCAGGGAATGATTTTGGTCGAGAATGACCTGTTTTGGAGCAGGTTTTAATAGGAGTGAAGGTGGGTTGTACAATTGGATTGAGGGATGTATTATCGTAATCTATTAGTGATTGTGGAGAAAGAGATATTGATAGGATGAGAATACTTGTATCAATGGGGTTCTAAAGAGGTAAAGTAGCAGGAGGAGAAGGATAATTATTTGGTGTAGGAGATGGAGAGTGTTGGACATTGTCGAATGATGCAAGAACTAGTATAGGAATAAAAGGTGGAGAAGAATCAGTTTGAGATGGCACAACTGCAGAAATGTTAGATAATAAGTTACTAGATAAAATTGAACTAGGAATTATTAGAGGTGTACCTGCAACAGGATTTGTGCTTCGTGATGTGGTGGGCACAACTATTTCCTTCGCCGGGAAAGAGTTCTCATCAAAGATAACATGTCATGAGATGTATACTCGTTTAGTGGCCAATCTAGACACCTATATCCTTTTTGACAGTTGTAATAGCTTAAGAAAAGACACTTTTACTTAGGAATGCCAGTTTATTATAATTATATGGGCAAAGGAGTGGATAACAAACACATCCAAAAACACGTAAGGCCATATAAGTTGGCTCAGTTTTTTGAAGTAAAAAATAAGAAGTCTTATTACCTAAGACCTTGGTAGACAATCTATTTATTAAGAATACTGAAGTGAGGAATGCATCAACCCAATATTGGGGAGACAAACTTGATTGAGCTAGAAGTGTAAGTCCCATTTCTTGGATGTGTTGATGTTTCCTTTAGGCAATGCCATTTTGTTGAGAAGTGTGTGGGCAAGTCAGCTTATGGAATATCTCTTGTGTAGTCAATTTTTTTTTAAAAAAATTGGTTAGAAGTAAACTCTCCACTGTTATCTGTTTATATTTGTTTTATTGATGTTTAAAAAAACTTTTTGGCAATGGTTTTAAATTTAACAAAAGTTTCAAACACATTAGATCTTCTATGTAACAGATAGAGCCATGAATATCTTGAATAATCATCAATGAACAAAACATAATAGGAACAACCACCAGTTGATTGTACATGAGAAACCCATACATTAGAATGAATTAAAGCAAGAGGAACAAAAGATTGGCAACTAGACACTAGGAAAGGTAGTTGCTTAGCTTTGCCAAGTTGACAAGCTAAGCAAAAATCTAGTTTATTAGAAGTACCTTTGACAGAGAGCTTATTTAAACGAAAAACATTATCGAAGATGACTTTTGAGGGATAGCTAGAGTGCCAAATGTCTACATTAGCACGAACCCTTATTGTTGTTGAAAGACATGTGAGGTTTTTATGAGAAGTCTTGTACCCAGCTAGAGGATATAAGCTATTTTCAACCACACTGTGAAGTAGAATTCTGCTTGTCAGGTTCTCCTTCATGATAAAATCAGTAGCAGTTAAGATAAAGTAACAATTATTATCTAAACAAAATTGATTGATAGAGATAAGATTGGTAGCTGCTTGTGGGCAATGAAGGATTTTATTCAAATGAAAAGTGGACTGGCCAGAATTAAAAATGGTAGAACCAGTGTTCAGAACTTGTAGACTTGAACCATTTCCAATAGTGACAGATTCTGATACATGAAAGGTTTGCTGATGAGTGAGATTAGATGAGTCTAATATAATATGGGCATTAGCACCGCTGCCCATGTACCAATTTTAATGATCAAATGTAGCATTAGTCTCAGCTACCGTGGCTACAACATCTTGAGGAGGAAAACAACCCTAATATGAATAATCAAAACAATGAAAACAATGAATATTAGTATGTCTAGTTTTACCATAAATTTGACAAACCGGACGGTTGTTGGGTAGCTGTTAAGGAGTGGATCTAGTTTGTGTGGATCTGGTTTGCTATGACTAATAATTAGAGGAAGATGTATTCTGTATTTTGGTGGGAGGAAGTGGAGGTCCTTTCTTTTTCACATAAGTAGGTACCTTAGATTTGTTTGCAACAAATGCAAAATGAGAACTATCCACGCTATGAATAGAGTGATTGATATCCAGAAGATTTTTATAGCCCAACAATTCAGCTTGAAAATCTTCAAATGTGAAATTAATTTCACGGGATGCAAAATTAAAGAGGTGACAAATGGTGTATAAGAGGATAGCAGGCCACCAAGAAGAAAAGAGTACAAGTCTTACCAGCTGCTGCCAATTGATTTGTAAGATTTTTGGCATTTTCAAGATATTTGGTACACGATTTGGTACCTTGAGTCAACACTTGAAATTGACGTTTAAGATGGGAAATTTAGTAGCGTGATTAAGAAGAGAAATGAGTCTGCAGGGCAGTCCAGACTTACTTATATGTTTCCAGTCCATAAACAGTGGAAACATGTTTTTCCAAAAGAGATGCAAGGATCCAACGAAGTAGGCAAACATCTTTCTTCTGCCAAACAACATAGGCAGGATTTAAAGAGCCAGAGGCAATATGTTTTAGAGGACAGGCTTCAGTACCATTAATGAAGCCAACTAAATCGTGTCCTCGAAGAAGATTAAGGAACTATATTTTTCATGCCAGATAATTATGGGAGCCGTCTAGTTTAACAGAAATAGCGGTGATAGATGGTGGTAGGACAGTTTCAGGAATGGAGGTGTTGCTGGTGTTGGCTATTTAGATAATACGGAAGTTGGAGAAAGGATCGTTTGAAAAGTATGAGTTTAAAGCTACTCTGATACCAAGAAAGATATAAAGAATAAAGTGACCAATACAAGAAATATCTTTGGCTTTGTCAAATGAGCCGTATAACTTTCGATTACATTTATAGCTTTACAATGTTAACTATCAGACGTATAGTAAGGAAACAAATGTGAGAAAAATAAGGAATCAATAATTAGATGCACAATTGCAGGAGAGAGTCACGCATAGCTGGATCAATTGAATTTGTAGTAGAATGGATGGAGTGAGGATTTGATGCAGCAGTTGCTCCTGGATTTTTTCTAACAGATTTTGCCTTTGGGCTGTCAATATGGTTTGAGTGAGCAATTGCACCTGAATGATGAGTTGTTAAAGGTCTGGATGGGTAGAAGTGTTTGTGATAATGAGTAGATTTATCTCACGTCTTAACCAAGGTATATCTGGGTTGTGTGCTATGAAATGTCCTATAAATTTCAAAAACAAGTTTAAGAAACTAATGGCTTTTTGATAAGTTTCTCATAGATGATGGCAATTGACGAGTCTCAAAATCCAAGATGATTAAGAATAAGACTAATGTGTTGGATATTCAATTAGTCTCGTAATTCAAACAATATGATGCATTCTTCATAGCCAATGTGTCTGGTGGCTTGTTATGAAAAGCCTAGGTGGTTGGTAGCTGGTAGTAGGTGGTTCCTGGTAAGACAAGCTGGCTGGTGGCTAGTAGCTGGTACTTGCAAAAGGTCATCTCTAATGGAAGTGAGGACTTTCTGATGCTTAAGTCAGTAATTTTATAATAAAAAAAAGTGCAATTATTTTTTAATGAGATAGACTGTAAAAATATGTATGTTGAAAGTATTAAGAATGAAGAGATTATGAACCTTGAATTTGAATGCTTCACAAGTGTAATTTCACCCTTGTGATATCTTGAACTATATTTTACTTAAAATAATATGTATTGGATCAATATAAAATAATGAGGGACCCGCGTTGGGTTTTGAAAAAAAAGTTCAAGGGAGTGTTGGGCTCGAGCATGGTGCTATTAGAGGTGAAAGATAGGTTAAAGCGTGTTACTTGGACACAAGCATGTTGTGCTCGGGCGTGGTAACTGAAGCCCATGAAGGTGCTGAGGTGCATGCCTAGCATCCACGGTGGTAGATAGCACGCCTAGCAAGGCTGGGCGTGTCACTCCTAGTAATGGGCGTGCACCCATACGGTGGGCTCGGACTTCCATTTCTGAGCCAGGGTGGACATCTAACATCGAAGCTCGAGCCAATGCACGTTGCTAGAATATTGGCTCAGGCTTGGTAAATTGAGCCCATGAGGATGTTTTTAGATCTTTTTTAGATTTTTTGGGTTTTTTGAGCTTATTAACTTTGGATTTACCAATAGCCCAAACACTCTCTTAAATCGTTACAACATTCTCAAATATCTTCTTAAACCCGTCATGTACAACCTTTCTATCAAACTGTCACAACCTCTTAAATAACAAATGACTTGTATGCTTAAGAGTAATATCACATAAAACTTTATCATTATATATCCTAATAAAAAAACAAAATCAAAACTTGTTTATTAACTTTCACTTTCAAACATTCATTCAACCATTAAAGTCTATAAGGTTTATGACACTTTGTAATATTCAAATTTAATTATCTAATAAGTGTAGTATTAGCTACCATGTCCAAGCCCATGCACCTTGGTAGAAGTTGATTTCAGGTATGGTAGTCCAAGCCCATAAAAGTGTTTTTGGATGTTTTAAGAATGTTAACTTAATTTATTTAGGAAATGAAAAGGAATATTTGGTAAAGTAAATGATAATTCTTTTTAAACTTCAGTTTAAAAAATACATTAATATTAATTTTTTTTCTCTATGCTATTTTTTTCCAAGGTTTATATAAAAAATTAAATTTTTTAAATTCTAAAATTATATATATATATATATATATATATATATATATATATATATATATATATATATAACAATCTTCATTAAAGATCACAACTAAAATGCAAACATATAATCATACACTTCTCTCTAAATTGTATAACTTTAATATTGTTTTTTTAAGATGTCAACATAGTCTTTACATAATTAGCATTATTTAATATATTGTTTTGTATGTTACTGATTTTTATTTGAAAACAATTTCATTATCACCCATACTAAAAGTATTAATCATTATAGCATTTATTTAATTCAATTAATATTTTTATTCTTGATCATTCAGATAGTTAATTTTTTATAATTCATAACTTCTGGATATATCATAAGAAGACTTTTCTTAATATCAATCTCATGACTATCAATAAAAAGGAAAAGAAAATTTAATTAGTAATTAATTATAAATTTTCATATAAAATTTATTTAGTTCATATATAATCTTTAGTTCATAACATAGTGGAGTTTTTTTTATTTACATGTAACTTTCTATCTTTAAACTAGTTTTAATAACTTCTTAAGTGTTCTCTTAAACTACGCTTCATATATAAAACATATTCTTCCATAATAAAAATTATGATTGGTTTTACTTTTGCACATAATTTTTCAAATCTCACTCCTTGAAAGACCATTTGTCATGCCTCCAAAACTAGAAGTAAAGATACCGGTATCATCTAGCATTTAACCCTAAATAATATAAAGGTTAACCGCACAAAGTTCATTAAGAACAACAAATACTAAATTTAAAGGTATTAAATATCTGTATTTCATAAATAATCACTTAATAATATCAAGTGTTAGACATGATAAAAATCATACTAAAGAATCTTATAACAAGATCTCAAAATATTAATAATGAATGTCTAACAAGTCAAAAGATGTTTTTCATTAAAAAAAACTTATTCAGCTCAACTAATAACTTAAACTTGCAACGTTTACTCCATAGCTAGAAACTCACTAACACCCCTACTTTAATCCTTAACCTATATAAAGCCATTAGTCAACTATTCATGATCACCTATTCTAACCGTTGACGAAGGCTATTGCCAATTATTATAACTTATTGGCGATCCATTAGAACTCCTAACAAACTATTGTAACTTGTTGGAAAAGGCCATCGTCAATTATTATAACTCATTGGCGGTCTATTAGAACTAGTTTCGAGGTCAATAACGCCACTCAACATAAGACATTACTTTATTCATAGCCATCAGAAAGTCATTAAGCAACCATTTACAAATCAAATTCAAAAAACTATCTTTCATAAACTAGTTTATAAAACATTCTTATAAAAATTATATACCGTGCATTCACAAACATCACATATAAGCAAACTAATTTGAACACAACGAGTGTTTGGTCTTTTTTTAAATAATGTAATATATAAGGTAGAGGAAAAATACACAATTAAAAAAATATTTATTATGTTTAAAAATAATAAAGTGTATGAAGATTTACTTTTTTTTTTAACAACTAAAGTCTAAAATCTTGGTTTAGTCAACCTCTTCACAAGCATATAACCCGTTAAGGTTCATATGAAACTTAATTACAATAACATATCCACGACACACTACCTAAAAAACTAACCATAACTACTAGAAAATTTAGAATTCCATTATGTTTTTTGGGTTGTAAACTAGTCTTAATTACCTTTTTATCCATAGATAATTCACCTAGTAATTCATTTTATAGAATTTATAATAAACCTCAAAATCATTCCTGAACGCTTCTACATAAAACCTACAAATCTTTTACTAATCTCCATAACTTTCTTTATAAAAATCAAATTAATGTGTTGTTTATAGTGTTAGAAACTAGAAACAATAAGATTTTTCAACATATAAAATTTGGTTCAAAAACTTTATTTATTCAATATAATTTTTGGACGGAACAAAAACCATATCAAACATATAAATTAACAACTTCTCCATTTTATATCTAATTGTTTACCTAATACTTTCAAAACATTAAACACTCTTAATCCATTTTAAAATATCATATAATCTACCATATTCATTTTATTTAGTCATTTAAATCTCTTTAATTTTATGAACCTTTCGTATAGAGAAAACTTTAATTAATTCAAAACCTTTCTAAATAAAAAGAATTTATATTTTTTACATTGAAATCAAGAAAACACAATGAAACTTCAAATCTTCAAGATTAATCCATTTCATTCTTTTTAGCTATACCTATTAAAGAACAAGTGATTCTCAAGGCTTATCTTGAAGTTCATAAAATTAGGGTAAATAACTATAGAGTTTCATCTTTTTTTTCTTTTATGAACTATATATATTTATCAAATCATGTGAAATTTCCGACTTCCCCCTCAATAGGAAATAATCATAATTATTCATATAAGGATAATATTATCTTTGCAGCTTAAAATTTTCAGGATATTACATTCTCCTCTAATGAGAATCATCAAGCAATACCTTTCCGGCCCTTTCCATTTCCAAATCAGCCGCCAAATAAGGTCCATTTGTCCTCGCTGAGGCGTTGTCTTCTAGATTTCATCGGCAGACTTCACTGTAAATACTCCACTAGCTGAGCTTTTCCAAAACATTACATCTTCCTCGGTCTCACTTAACGGGACTGGATAACTTGCTAGCACCATAACTATTTGCATTGAAATCAGATGCGCGAAGCACTCCCATTTCCATTGCTTACTAGGCGTCACCATATATGCCATAGTTACTTCACTTTCACTATCCGAAATCTCTTGTGATACATGTTGAATAAGTGGCTCGTAACCATCTAAACAATCATCCTTCCAAAATCTGATTTTCCTCCCATTCCCTATGGACCATGCCAGACTTTACAGATAGCCTTCCAGAGAGCAGATTCCTTCTTCTTGGCCTGTATCTGCTGATTCCAATCCTCAGTCTTGACATAGAGTAATTCTCCTCTCAGCACACTTGCCCACAAACTATTTGGATCATTGCATAGAGTAATTCTTTCTGCAGGAGATAAATTACTGGCTTTCCAGATAGCTAGTCTCTGGTTCAATTTCTCAAGAATATTCTTTTTTTTGTTATCAAAATGTAAAAATTTATTATAGATGGAAAGTAACCAAGCTGGAATCCAGCTAGTTTCTATACAAACATGTACAATAAAAAAGCTTCCGAAAGGAAACAGTACAAGCCTAGATGGCAATTGCCGGGAAGCTAAAAAACTAGCAACTGTGGAGAACAGACTCCCTATCAAAATTAAGTCCTAAGAGACTGACAGGTTAACCAAGGAACCAATTAAAAGGTTCCGAAGATAACCAATCCTCAAAATGAACCCACATAGCAACAAAACCACAGCACATCAACAGAGAGAACATCCATGAAGCAAAAACAAAACAAACAGCCCAAATGAATGACGATAGCCTGTTGAATTCTCAAGAATATTCTTGTATGTCTGTTTGGTGACCCTTCGATGTAATACAGGAACTCCCAAATACTTTCCTAGGCCCTTTGTAGTAGTAAAACCACTAATGTAACTGAGTGATCTTGCTACTGTTTTATTTGCACTAACTTTCTGTCCTGAAGCTGCACAACACCTATTTAAACATTCTAGTATCCTGCTCAGCTGATTCTCATTAGCCTCTGAAAAAAGAAGCTTATCATCTGCAAAAAACAGGTGAGAGATAGATGGTCCCTGCCTGCGCATCCTTAAAGATCGCCAGGCACCCCTCTCAACCTCCTTGTTTATAATATGTGATAGTCTTTCTAAGCACAAAACAAAGATATAGGGGGAGAGAAGATCACCTTGTCTAATTCCCCTTGTAGGATAGAATTTATCTGCTGCCCTTCCATTCCAAAGCACGCTGAGTGAGGCTGATTCAAATTCAATACACCTCATAATAATACCCACCAAAGAATGAGGAATGCCAGCAAGTTCCAAGGTTTCTCTAATAAAGTTCCAGTATAACCTTTCATATGCCTTCTCCAAGTCCACCTTGATAATCATGACTCCTTTTTTTTTTTACTTTCATGCTGTGCATGGAATGGATAACCTCTTGTGTCATTATAATGTTATCCACTATCTGTCGTCCCGGGACAAAACTGCTCTTATCAGGAGACACCAACTTCGGCATAAGAGGTTAAAGGCGATTAACCAGAATTTTAGTCAGCACTTTGAAGCTGACGTTGCATAATCCAATGGGTCTAAAATGGTGTATGAATTCTGACTTCGTCGCCTTAAGAAGTAAGACGAGAAAAGAATGACTAACCTCTGCTACATCCTTCTTTTTATCAAACACAGCCCTGACAAAAT
>Ga0325410_1004322_pt1 | contig 15933 bp, 6 predicted proteins | sample PopdelMetagenome_16_FD_206182 | JGI IMG/M metagenome (GOLD analysis project Ga0325410, IMG submission 206182) | Populus deltoides microbial communities from Bellville, Georgia, United States - Xylem-PdIQD-R3 | ecosystem: Host-associated > Plants > Phyllosphere > Stem > Wood/Secondary xylem...
TAAGAATAAGTTTTGGGAAGAATTTAAACCATTGAATCGTGGTTTTAGCATGGGATTCGTGAACCTCAATCCTCCCCTCCAAGCCAGGAGTTGCAAAATCCTTTGCCCAAGCATAAGGATGGCATGGCATCTCATTCCTTACTCCTCTCCCTCTACTCAGCATAAGAATTTTACTTTTTTATTTATTTTTATTTTTTTATCCAGGAGGCGAGCAAGATCATTATCAATTAGCAAAAGAACATGTAAAACTATAATATATTTTAATTAACAGAATACTGTCGAACAACAACTCAAACCGCACCGCACCGCAAACAGAGCAGACACTTGCGGTATCTTGGAATTCAAATGATTTAGCGTCGAGGGAACTGCATTATTTGTGCGATCTCAAGAACGAATCCTGGGATTGATGTTTTTCATTTCTTCTAGGCACCTCCCAACCTGCAAATGAAAACTTGACGGGCGAGTTAAGTTGTCCATACATTTATACATATTCTGTCCCCGACAAGCGGCATTTTATATATATATATATTTATTTTCTATCTTCAAGGCCTATGAAAATCCAAGTATGATTGCATTGTCTTCGCTGGATTCGAATTCTGTGCCTCATTGCGTTGCCTTCTTCTGTTCATGTGCCCTTCTCTAATCGCATGTATTTATGGTATCAATGCTTCTTCTTCTTCTTCTTTAATTTGAAATTCCATGTATATACTCCTGCATTAGTGGGGGGGTGGGTGTTCTTTAATAAATTAAAGAGAATATTTTAGTGTGAAATTTTTTATAGGATCAAAGTTCTCTTGTTTGGGTTCTTAAAGTACCCAAAACTTCCTCTCCACATTAATGATCCTTGGACGCGCAGAAGCAATTTATGAAATGATTCCCTTGACCCTTGTCATTTTTAATTCGTAGAGTTTGCGTGCACAAAGTTCCAACTATCTTTATTTTAATGTATCCATAACTATTTAATGATAAATTTTAACTTAAATTCAATTGATGTAGCTTTGGCGATTTCATGATAATATATAATAATCCTTGATACATATGATTTATAAACTTAAATTTAACGGGCCAAAAAAACCCTGAAAAATGCTCCATTCAACGTACACGTGCACAACAACTCTATGAGCTAACCCTAGGCACCGCCCCTAAGCCTATTTTTCATCTCTAACGAGTTGAGGCAACTTGCCTGAGTCAAACTCTCCCTTGAAGATTTTTTCAGGACCCTAAACGAGTACCTCAATATTTTATTTTAATCCAATACATATTATTTTGAGTAAAATACAACTCAAAATATCATAAGAGTAAAATTACACTTTAGACTCTTCTCTCCACAAAAAGGACAAGACTTATGAGATATAAATACACCATAAATACTTCAGACTCCAGGTACATAATCTCTTCATTCTCAATATTTTTAGCATATTTGTTTTCAGGGTCTATCTCTCTAAAATATCACAACACTTTCTTTATTTAAAAATATACTTAAACATTTAAGAGTATCTAACTATATATATATATATATATATATAAAAGACCTTTTTGCAGGTACTAGCCACCTTGACCTAACAGACATTAGATACAAGCTACCAACCACCTTGTTTGGAGAGAATTGATCAAATTGTTAGAACCAAGAGATTAACTGATTATCCAACACATAACCCTTACCCCTAAGCTACTTGGAGTTTTTGAGACCTTATCATTGGCGCTATCTATGGGAACACTAATAAAAAAGCTATCAATTTCTAAAACTTGTTTTTAATATTTCCAGATCATTTATTGACACACGACCAAGACACACTTGGGCTAAGACATGAGACAAATCTACTTGTTACCGCAAACACTTCTACCCAACCAGACCTTTAACGACTCACTAATTAGGCACAACTCCTTACTCGGGCCGTGGTGGCAACTCAATGGTAGAATCGAACCTTGCCACCTCAAAAAATCTTTACATCTTCAACAATAAACAACATTCTAATACAACAACCACCGGCCGCACTAGATACTCGTAGACGATTACACTATCCAGAGGAGACTATATAGAATGACATTCATGAGAGTCTCTTAAAGGATCGCTTGCACCATTGCAATACCTATTTATAATGTGGTTATGTTCTGTGTTTGAGAAATAAATAAAATAAGTAAATGAATTTCTTCATATTCTCTTATCATTTGCTATGAATATGATCATCTTTACATTATATTTTAAAACATAATTTATATTGTAATTGGTACTATGTAATCCTATTTAAATCCATTTACTGTATGTTACATGTTGATTAAATAATATGTGATATGATTTTAGGTTATTTGTTTTCATGCCTCCATTTTGGGTATAATTCGATTCTTTTAACAGGATAAATGATTACTCTAAGTTGATCAGTTTATTAAGTTGTTAAGTTACGAGTTTATTTTAAAATGATATTATTTTAAATATTAAAAAAACTAAAAATAAGTTATTTTATAAAAGTTAATTTTTTTAAAGTCGACTAGACTAAATCTCACCTGAAATTTGGTTAGGTCTACTAAGTCGTGATTTAACATCTAAAGTTACCTAAATTTAATTGAATCAATTTCCAAACTAGTTCAAAAAACCCATATCCAAATCAATCTCTTAGTTCAATGATTATCAGGTCCATCCAATAAGTTTAATAACCATGAGTATTATTTTAAAACTCAGACTGGTTCGGCTAGTCGACTTTAGACTCAGTCAGCCCAGGATTTAGATTAATTTGAATTGAAAAAAATAAAAAAAAAATTACTAACTTAGTTAAAACCTGAGTTGACTTAACTGATCGAGCTTGATTCAGTTGTCAATCTACTAGCTCTTTTTATTCTGAAAAAAAAAATATATATATATATCTATATGTTTAATTTTAAAAAATTAAAATTCAATTTAAAATCGATCCTTCTAGTTTATGACAACTAGAGTGTAGCTGGTTTATTCCAAGTCATATCTTAAAATTATTAACAGTGGACATTACACGTCCCACATATCAAATCCAAGAATTCCACGTTCGTACAAGACGCGTGGGCGTGAGCATATTTCTAGCCGTTACCCATGTCTCTCTCTTTTAGAGTTTCACCTCGACAGGCAGTAAACCACCTCAGACTCATTTGAATTGACCCATGTCTTTTTGCCACGTTTCTGTAACTGCTGTTCATTCCCTAATTTGAGGATTATTAAAATGTTAAATAGCAACATATCAGCAATACCTTCTTCCATTCATACAAATTAGGAAAGATAATGGACCCAAGAGGATGCATCTTCTCTATCTTTTTTAATGCTATTTATAATGTTAAAAATAAAAAAAAAAACTTTAAAAACCAACATTACTGTAAACTACCTAAATCGTAATTGCCTCCTCTTCTCTATCTTTCTCTATAGTCTCCACCACTCTCACATTGCAATAAAGTAATGACGGAAAAGCGCAAAAGGAAAGTAGTTTACTTCTGTCATGAGTGAATGTTTCTTTGCTTCTTTGGCACCCATTAGGGCCATTTTCTCTCTCTCTACTTTTTAGTTTTTTCAATCCATTCCATAACATAACTGATCTGCCAAGCAAAGAGGCTCAAAAACAGTATAAGCATGGCCATAGGTCTGTTACATTTGCTATGAATGTTCCTTGCAAACCAAAACTCCTCTGTCTTACCATACGACTCTGTTTTTTTTCCTTTCTTTCTTCTATATCTATATCAGCTTAGTATCAGTGACACCAAAGAAACCAAACCCAGAATCCGAAATCTTTTCTTGAGCGCAAATGTCTAAGAACTTATCTTATCGGGAGAATGAAACAATGCAATTATTTGAAATCTTCAAGAAATTCAAACGCTTTCAATTGAGATTCTTTGAGCCATCTTTAGGTGTTCTTGGATTCTTTTTTGTTACAGTTTGTGTTATTTTTTCCTTCTTTTATTTAGATTACAGGGCTGTCATTGTTAAAGAGTTTATTGTTCCGGGCAAGTCAGAGAGGTTTATGTGGTTGCAGTTAAATGGGTCAGGAAAAAATAAACGAGTAGAGTTTTTGGAGGAAGAGGGTAATGGATGTGATCTGTTTGATGGAGATTGGGTGTGGGATGAGAAGTATCCATTGTACCAGTCTAAAGATTGTAGCTTTCTTGATCAAGGGTTTAGGTGTACTGAGAATGGCAGGCCTGATTTGTTCTACACCAAATGGAGATGGCAACCCAAGCACTGCAACTTGCCCAGGTTCTCCTTTTTTTAAAAAAAATCTTTTTAACATTCTTGTTAATGTCAGAAGTTTAAGATTACATTTTATTAGTAGTTCATTCGTGTCTGACAATGACAACGTTGCCCCCGTTTTCGTATGGAAATTATCATTCAAATGCATATATATATATATATATATATATATATATATATGCTAGCAAATAGCAACGGATGAGATTTGTGATATTCCAACGATACCCTGATTTGTTGAAAGATATTGTCCTGTTCTTTGGTTGATAAGCCTTGTCGGGTGCTGATAAGGAAGCCTTTACACGATGAAGACAAATGAATTTTGCTCCTTTCCATGTCTCGTTTTTACTTGGAAAATGTGTTTGTGAAACTTAGAAGGACGAAATTTTTGGGAAAATTCTCGTTGCAGATGATATGAAAACCAAGAGTGTTTTGTTTATAAGATATCAGATTTTACTAAAGACTTCTAAGTTTCTTGCATGATAATTCTCTGTTTCACCCAATCACATCAGTTTCCTTTTCTCACAGGGGCACACATAATCCCTCTGTTGTATTTACATTTGAGTCACACTTGTTATGCTCTTTTTATGTTTTTTTTTTATGAAGAATATGAAAGCATTTCTTTTCTCTTTGATTTATGTAGATTTGATGCAAAAATGATGTTGGAGAAACTACGAAACAAACGGTTAGTGTTTGCTGGAGATTCTATTGGAAGAAATCAGTGGGAGTCCCTCCTATGCATGTTGTCTTCTGCCATTCCAAATGAGGATTCCATCTATGAAGTGAACGGCAGTCCAATTACAAAGCATAAAGGATTCTTGATATTCAAGTTTAAGGATTATAATTGCACAGTGGAGTATTACAGGTCTCCATTTCTTGTATTGCAGAGCCGGCCTCCGGCTGGGTCTCCACAGAAGGTTAGGTTGACACTTAAATTGGATCGAATGGATTGGAACTCTGTCAAATGGAGATCTTCTGATGTGTTGGTCCTCAACATGGGCCACTGGTGGAATTATGAGAAAACTATAAGAGGGTAAATTGATTAAGCCTTCCATTCTTGTAGGGTTACATTTATATTCCATCTATAATTCTATTTTCGCAGTATGAGCTTCTGCTAAGATGGTTTGATGAATATAAAAAAATTTCTTAGGGGGGTTTTGCATGATAATATGGCATCATGCATTTGTGAAAAATTTCAGGACGGGCTGAAAACAATTGTTAAATTGGAGGTCAAAACAATCTTCCTGTAATTCACTTTGAGCAGTTTATGTTAGCATGAAAGTGAAAACCAATGATCTAGAGTTTAAAATGACTAGTGAAAATGGCATGACCCAAGAATTGATATATTTGTTGCTGTGGGCAGGGAATTTCCTAGTGATACATTTGATGGTTTCTATGTTACCCTGTTTTAATTCATTCCCGTGACCTTGATGCTTTTTATTGTTGGATCACTTGTCTTTGTTTCTACCTCCTGTATCCATGTAAATTCTTGTGGTGCAAACTTATGTTAACCAAGCATGGTGATTTGAATTGCTGCAGGAGGCGCCAATAAGTTTGTTTCTTCCAAGGTCAATATGGGTAGTGCAAATGATGTGAGACTAGAAGTAGTGTTTTGAACGATGGATGGCTGTAACTTTTTTTTTTTCCATGTGTGCATCAGTCTCGTCTACCTTTCCTTTTGATTGAACAGAGATATTTTGTGATAGCCTTCATTCATGCATATGTTCTTTTCAAACAGTACAACACAATGGACCTCACAATTTGTCATTTTTTAGTCAGATTGTGATAAGATTTGCTTGTATGTTCAATCGATGCATAGTGGATGTGACCTTTTGGATTTAAACTTTTGCATGTTTAAGTGAAAAAAGTTGCTTGAAGGACAAGGCTAATCGATTGACTAAAAGAAATAGCAGAGGTGGTGCACGTTCTTTGAAATTATGTGTTTTATTTTGGAACATGGGAAATTAATGTTGCTTCTCCAATTTATTTGCCTAGGGGTTCTTACTTTCAAGAAGGGGAAGAAGTGAAACTGGAAATGGGGGTCGAAGATGCTTATAGGAAGTCAATAGAGACTGTGGTGAACTGGATACAACTCGAAGTGAACGCAAGCAAGACCCAAGTCTTTTTTCGTACATTTGCTCCTGTGCACTTCAGGTTTGTTAAACGTGTTTTACTACTTTAACTGGTATTCTACACAAACGTTTTTCTTCTTGTTTTGGTGTATAATGTTTACATGATGGGAAGTTTTGGCATGATTCTGCATGGTATGAAACAACTCATCCCAGTTCTTGAGCAACGCCTTTGTTTGTTCATCTATACACTCACTAGGGGTTCATATCCTAAATTTTAAGATCTCATAGTTGAAGTTTCCCTTTCAAAGGCCTAGCAAAGTGAATCTGCTTCATGCTTACTTGGGCACAAGTTTATCCTTGAAGTCTTACAGTATGTTGTTTTCGATGAGGTTTTTTTTTTTTTTTTGTTACTTTAACTTGTTCTTATTAAATAGCTGTCTAGATTCGTATGATTTCATCATCATCATTTCTTGTTTGTGGTCCCTATGATTGTTGAGAAGGCCTATTTTACACCTACATTTCAGAGGTGGAGATTGGAGGACAGGTGGAAACTGTCACTTGGAGACATTACCAGAGTTAGGCTCATCATTGGTGCCATCCGAAACATGGACCCAATTCAAAATAGTAACTGATGTCTTTTCAGCTTATTCAAACCAAGCAGCAGAATTTAGCATATTGAACGTGACCGGTATGACTGCAAGAAGAAAAGATGGGCATTCTTCTGTATACTATCTGGGTTCCCATCCTGCACCACTGCATAGGCAGGACTGCAGCCACTGGTGCCTGCCTGGAGTCCCCGACTCATGGAACGAGTTACTCTATGCACTATTCCTCAAGCATGGAGCCAAGCAGACTTTTAACCTATCATCATCTAGGGCACAGGTTTGATTAGGAAAGCCTCTTTTTTACGAGTCAATGTGAAGACAGGACTTAAATGCATAGAAATGACTCTTGACTTCCAGACAAAGAACAAAGGGCCATGAATACAGAATTTTGATGTAGTTTTGCATTTTGGAAGTTAAGAGGAAGATTATAAATATGAGGCAAGTGGATGTGCAAAGGGTTTTTGGGAATAACCTTAGGAAAAAATGTAGATAATATTTATTCATTGGATTTATTTTTTAATGTAATTATAATCAAGTGGTGTAATTCATTGGGGCAATGTAATTAGCAATTTTTTATTTTTTTTTTCATTTGCTAAATACTGGCATAAACAAACTTTTAGTTATTTGGATTAGTAAAGTTGTGGCTTGAGCCCTTCTTTTAGGGCATAAACAAATTCTTAGTGGCAATATATGAGCAATTATGCTAGTTAACAAAAAAAAACTAAATCTCCTAAGGATGTTACTGTGTATTTATTATAACAGTGTAGTTGCAAATTTATCCTCGGAAAAAAAAGGCTATGCACTAAGATTTGGGGGTAAGATTGTTTTTTTACTATGACACGATTGTTTTTTTACCATGAAACTTGTCTTTTTAAAATTATATGAGGTTGGATTGGTAATTTTATTTTGTACAATAAAATTACTAATTTAATCTTAAAATAATATAATCTAATATCTCTACTTGTGGACATTTTTGTATTTTTTATTTTTCTAGAATAGTATAATTATTTTGATACTATTAAAGATAAAACCAATTGAACTCTCACATAAAATTTTTTCCTACATTTTACAATTTGTTTTGTAATTTTTAAGGGTGTCTAGGGCATTATTGTGAATTAAATTTATTAAATATAATTATAAAAAACATCCTAGCATGTGCACGACATGCGCTAGTGTGTGGACAACCCCTCACGTGGTTTTAATAGCATGTGGGGTCCATCAGACCATTAAACGTTGTCTTCTAGAGCTGTGTTTGGAAGGTATCGGCACCCCAAACCAGAAGAGACGGCTTATGTGCCAAGATTCGCGGCAGTTTGATGTCGACAACCATTTTTTTTTCCCTTTCTCCTCTCCCATCCACGTAGAGATCCTTAAAAATTCAAGAGTAACCCTTTAATTTGTTAATTATTTAAATTTGGTCTATTTTTTATTATGATTTTTTTTATCTTGAATAATTTATTGAATTTGGTTGTCATTCTTTTGATTGCTATTTTTATGCTTGTAATCATTTTTTCAATTGATTTTATTTTATAATTTTACCCTCTTTTGTTTTTTTTCCTATCAAATTTAACCCTTCTTCTTTTAATTGTCAATTTTTTAGCCTCGAAAAGTTCTTATTTTAAATCACAAATGATTTTATTTTACAAATTCATCCTCTTTTTGTTTTTTTTTCTATCAAATTTAATCCATATTCTTTTAATTGTCAATTTTTTTTTGCTTTGACAAGTTTTAAAAATTTATATTTTTAAATTAACTCACAATAAACTTCTTGATTAGACCTAAATTTAGGTTTTCATGGGTTGCGAGTTTTTAAAATTTGACCAGGTTTAGAAAATTTGTCCGGTTTTGCTTGGTTCTTACAAGTGTTTTTAATTCCACCCACCCCCTATGATTTTTTTTATCTTTAAAATTTAGTCCCTATTCTTTTAATTGTTGTTTATTTTATTTTACATCATTTGTTTTTTAAAATTGCATTCTTCTTGGGTTTTTTCTATTAAATTTTATCATCACTAGTTTTAATTGAAATGGTTGAGAGTTAGGCTTCTTAATTAAATCCTGGTCAAAGATTTCATGGGCTGTGACTTTTAGATATTTGACTAAGTTTAAGAAGTTCGCCGAGTTTTCTTGGTTTTTTTTCTTTTTCTAAACTAATGTTTTTTTATTTTGTATCTTTTTTGTTTTGTTTTGTTATATATTGTGTTTTGTTTTTATTGGGTTACCCTTCTACAATTTCTTTCTATTTCACCTCTCTAATTTTTTTAATCTATAAATAATCTATTAAATTACAATTTTTTTTTTAATTTCACCCTTGTGATTTTTAAATCTTTCAAATTTGATTATTCTTTTATTGCAATGTATTTTTTTGGATCATTTTTATTTTTTTTTTCAAATTTTATCCTCCTCGGGTTTTTTTCCTATCAAATTCTATCCCTATTTTTTTTGTTGCTATTTTTTTTTCTTTTGCAAGTTTTTCTTCTTAATACTTTTTACGCGATTTCATCCTTCAAAATTAAATTTACTGAAAGTCAAGTTCCTTGATTTAACACAGGTTTGAGATTTCACAAGTTACAGGTTTTAGAGATTAGACCAGGTTTAAAAGGTTCGTCCGGCTTTACTTGGTTTTTTCCTTCTTTTTTTTGAGCTTATTTTTCTTATTTTTAATCTCGCTTTTCAGGTTTTGTTTTTTTATTTTTTAGGTTTGATTCTATTAGGTTAGCCCTCTGTAATTGTTTTTAATTTCACCCCTAATATCTTTTAATTTATAAATAATCTTTAAATTAAAAATATTTTTTAATTTCATCCCCTATGATTTTTTAATCTTTCAAATTCAGTACTATTTTTTTAATTGCCATCTATCTTCTTTGAAAATATTTTTTTTTCAAATTTCATCCTCATCAACTGTTTTTTATCTCAAATTTTATCCTTATTTTTTTGTTGTTTTTTTTTACAAGTTTTTTAATTAATATATTTTTAATGATTTTATCCTTTAAAATTAATTTGGTTGATGGTTAAGCATTTTAATTGAACCAACAAGTTACAAGTTTTTAAGATTAAACCAAGTTTAAGAAGTATGCCTGAGTTTTCTTGATTTTTTTCTTTTTTTTTAAGCTGATTTTTTTTATTAAAGTTTTTTTTTCAGTTTTCCTGCTATTAGATTATCATTAAATTATTTGATAATCCGAATAGATTTAAGTATTTTTTTTAATCTTTTTTTCATTAGGTTTTTTGTTAGTTTATTTATTATTATTATTATTTTAATTGTTATTTTTCAGCTTAGCACTTTTTTTACATCAATTTTTTTTTTAACTTTAAGAAATAATAAAATGAAAAATGTATTGCACCGTAGAGGCGTAGACTGTGCAGAGCAATTCAGCCAATCTCTTTTTTTAAGTCTTAATTTCTTTTTTCAATTTTATCATTTCATGTTATGTTTCCGTTATTTTAAATCTAATAACAATGTTTTTGTTTCAAACTGTGATTAATTATATTCAAGGCTCATCGAACCTCCACGCGCCCAAGTCAAGCGTAAAAATCAAGCTAGGCCATTAGCCTTCACGCCCCCCACCCAAGCCAGCTCTTAAAGTTTAAAGAAGATTGATTTTCTTACGTCGACCTTCTGCTACTGCAACCTCGTAGAGAGTGAAATTAGATTAGAAAGACAATGGCAGAGTCTACAGTCCAACAGAGCCGATCAAGAGACCTTGACAAGCTGCTTCTCAGACCCGGCAATCTCGTAGCTCCCACCTTCGAACCCGGTGCTCAAGTAAGCTGTTTTTTCCTCGGGGAATTTAACAAACAGGTGGTGCGCGATAATTCTCAACTGTTTGTTTTGTTTAATTCTTGTAGTTGAGAGATGATCTTCAAGAGTATGCAAGAATATTGGTAATTGGGGCAGGCGGTTTGGGCTGTGAGTTGCTAAAGGACTTAGCTTTATCAGGTTTTAAGAATCTGGAGGTCATTGATATGGACCGTATCGAGGTTACCAATCTCAATCGCCAGTTTCTTTTCAGGTTTTCGTTTTTCAACCTTAACCCGTTTGCTTATCTGCCTTTACCTTTTCTTTTCTCTGTTGAATTCATGGCTGTTTAAATTGGTATATGCCCTTGGGTTGTAAAAACTACTAAGTGGTTTCGTGGGTTGTGTGTTAATTGTTAAATAGCTCTTGCCTCTTGGAACTTGAATTTTCTTTTTAACCTATGTCAACTGATGGGAGTAACTTAAAAGAAACATTGCATAACCTAGTCAAGGGGTTATTTCTTAAACTGTGGGACAAACTTAGTTATATGTGCATTTAGGTATATCAGTATCAAGGGAGAAATATGCCTATTTGGATGGTAATTGACGAAGAACAGTTCATCTTGCATTGAAGACAAAGGAAAGGAAAAGGAGTACCTTTAGGTACCGGTTACTGTCTCCAGACCAAAAAAAAAAACGGATATAACCAGGACGGAAATGTGTTTGGTTATGGAAACGAAGTCTTGGAGACAATGTTTTGACAATTTTTCCTCCCTCTAAAAAAGAGGATAAAGGGAATAGAGACAGAACCAAGTTAAATTTTTCCCCACAAATATCTCTTTACACAATTCATAATTTTAGTGTTTATCCTTACATTTAGATCTAGACCATTGATTTTAATTAACTTAATCTTTACCATTAGATTGAAAACTAGAAAATATAAAAGAAAAAAACAGAAAAAAAATGTGAAATATAAACAAGAAAGTGAAAAGGAAAGAGAAAGAGAAAGAGAAAGAGAAAGAGAAAAGAGAGAGGTTTTTCACACTATTGAAAGAAAATGAATATCATTATTGAAAAATTCATGTAATAATTAAAACATTCATCATATAAAGAGATGAAAATTGGTTGTGTTCTCAAACAAATGGGATTTAATGATGGAGAGGCTAGGATTGAATGATAACAAAAAATATGCATTTGTAATGAAATTATTATTTTGTATTTCTAACTATATTAGATTTTTACTTTGTGTTGATGTAAATATTTTATTTGATATATAATTGGTTTAATTATTTATTTTATTATTAAATATATTTGGAGAAATGATTTAATGACCGAGTAATAATTTAATTATACTCTCTTTTTAGCAATGAATTATCTTTTTAACAATGATTACAAATCCTTTTTTAACATGATTTTGATGAGTGGAGAAATTACCATTTTAAGTTAATTAAAAAAAATAATGCTCATTAATAAATTAAAGTGAGAACAATGATCTCTATTTATTGTTCCAAAAATTGCAAATTTGATGGTAATACATATTAAGACATATTAAGAGTAAAACAGACTTTTTTGTATTTTAGTTTCACTTGCCTCTCATCAACCAAATAGTCAAGGATATTCACTTTGCGCAACCAAATACAATTCTGTTTCTGTATCTTGTTCTTATCCCCTTTATCCTAGCTGTCTTCATCTCTTGTATCCCAAGACAATAACCAAACACTACCTTATTGCTCACAAGGGACAGCTTATTGTTCTTTTGTTAGGTTTTTGATAATAAAGAATTACTCATTTAAGAACCTGTCTATAAAAGGAGATAAGAGACACCTTTGTTACTTGTTATTGGTCCTAATAGTTGTGTATCGATATGAAATGGTTGATTATTCTTAATTTTCTCTGGACCGGTATATATTATCAAGTGGGTGCTTCGTTGGTTTATCAAAGATGACTAGATCAATGTGTACTATCAAGTGCATTTTTTTCCTCTCCTTGTCCGCAAGTACTAGCATTGTCATTTAAGATATGTCGTTAACCTTTTTGCTTTGATTTTCGGACATTATCATAGTTCTTTGGTTCTGATTAGAAACTGGCTCCTGATATAGTGCTCTTATTTTAGGCTTGAAGATGTTGGGAAGCCAAAGGCTGAGGTGGCAGCCAAGCGTGTGATGGAAAGAGTTAGTGGTGTGAATATTGTGCCTCATTTTTGCCGGATCGAGGACAAAGAAATTGATTTTTATAAAGATTTTATTATTATTGTACTTGGTCTTGATTCTGTCGAGGCTCGAAGCTATATAAATGCTGTAGCGTGTGGTTTTCTTGGTGCGTGCTTTTAACCTCCTTAGCTTGTGGTTGTTTTGTGTTAGAAAGAGAGATTATGGGGCTAAACCGTTCCTCCTTACTACGAGGCCTGTTTTTTCACCCATGCAATGGTACATCAGGCCTGTTATGTATACTATGAATTTATTTGTGTAAGGCGTGCATTCCACAAGGGTGGTATATGATGATTGCCTCGCACACATGGAATAAAGCTTTAAATGTAGTGCCTCAGAGTAATGCTCATGTCTTGTCCCCGTGTGGGGACATGATATTGCATATGATTTCTTTATATGATTGGATGACGAGACTTCAGTGATGAAGTAGCATTATCCTTTCCCAGTCTGCTAGCTATGGGTATGGGCTACTTCAGACATGGCATATTTGAAATGCTGTCTTGTTAGTTCTCCATAATTGTATATGTGGGAGCAATGACCACAGGTTTTCACCTGTTTGTGTTGGAAATTGTATGGGGCCTTTATAGTTTTCCTAATAGCCTTAGTATTTTCTAGCTGCGTGCAATTTCTGAGTTTTGTATTTAATATGCTAGCATAAAATGTTATGCTGTGCTTTTGAGATTAAAAAAAAAAGCTCTTTGCCGAAAGTGTCACTTTATTCTTGTTGACCTCATGAGTTGTCATTGTTTCCTTGGTGATTAGAATATGATTCTGATGACAACCCAATAGAAGAAACAGTCAAACCGATGGTAGATGGTGGGACTGAAGGTTTCAAGGGGCATGCTAGGGTTATAATACCAGGATCCACACCGTGCTTTGAGTGTACCATCTGGCTTTTCCCTCCTCAAGTGAAGTTTCCTCTATGCACTCTTGCAGAAACCCCCAGAACTGCTGCACACTGTATTGAATATGCTCACTTAATTAAATGGGATGAGGTAATGCATTATCCATCCTTTCTCATTACTGAATTGACTGTTTTGAGTTGATTGCTATTATCTTAAGACCATTGTATTCTAGGTTCATAGTGGAAAGACTTTTGATCCAGATGACCCAGAACATATGAAATGGGTATACACTGAGGTGAAGTTTTGTGATCAGTATTAATTTTGTTTTTGTTAAAGCTGAGTTTCAAGGTTTGTCTTTTCAACATGTGCTCTTCCCATGTTCCACAGGCCGTTAAGAGGGCTGAACTTTTTGGTATTCATGGTGTTACATATTCTCTTACTCAGGTACTTTTACATTCTGTGAAGTTAATTTCTGGTCTGGTTTCTTTTGTTCTTTTAGCACATTCCTGAGCACATCTTAAGAGGCAAGTTCATTGTTAACCTGAAAATTGTCTATTTGTTATTTGGACGCATGTATTTTTATTTGCCTTTTTTTTTCTATCCAAAATCTCTGGTAGGAAACTCTTACAAAATGCTTCATTGAAGTGTCAATTGGCTTCACCTATTTGTTGCACCATTCTTCTCCTTTTCTTTCTTTTCCCCTTACATTTTTTTGTGATAGCGCAAGTTCATTCTTGCTTACAGGGTGTTGTGAAAAACATCATACCAGCTATTGCTTCCACCAATGCAATTATATCAGCTGCGTGCACGTTGGAAACCTTGAAGCTTGCATCAGGATGCAGCAAAACTCTAAGCAACTATCTTACGTGTGTGGAATTCTTCTTGATTTTGCTTTATTTTGGAATTTCATCTTGTCCTTGTGTGGTGGTAGATTATTTATTATAAATCATATAACAATCACAAATAGACTTAATCTTTTCCTCTCATTTTTTGCTATGAAGAATAACTTTTTCTTCAATGTCTAGTACTTTTATATGATCAACCTTGTTATTACCATCTAAATGATTAGCTGGATGTGGGAACCATAATTGCCTAGTAAAATACCATATATGTTACTGAATCTGATGGAGCTATGTTGACTTTTGAAATCCGAGCAAAAATGGGGGATCTATTCTTTTTTTTAATCCTTCTCTCTTAACAAGCTAGAGGAAAGCGTGTTCTGAATGATCTGAATGCTCCGCAGGTATAATGGTGTGGAAGGTCTACACATCAAAGTGACTGAATTTGTGAAGGACAAGGATTGCCTTGTTTGTGGTCCAGGTGTTCTTCTTGAGCTGGACACTTCAGTTACTTTACAAAAGGTTATTTTCTAATTGTCATGGCTGTTGTTCCTTTTAGTTTGCTGATGGCATCATACCTGGTCGCTAAAATGTTTTCTTGGTATGTCACCACATTTAAATTGTATGTTTCAAATTCTCAGATAATCAAAGCGGTTCCCTCTCTGGGTTCCTCCTACCTATCTAGAAAATAGAAGAAAAATTCTACTTCTATCCTTTATTAAATTATATTTTGCTTCTTTTTAATGCACTCAAGTTTATGTTGCTTATTTTGATTGACTTTTGTGCAAACAGTTTATTTTGCTTTTATATTTATTGGTTTTTGTGTGAACAGTTTATTGATATGCTTGAAGAACACCCTAAGCTACTCCTCTCAAAAGCAAGTGTTAGACACCGAGCAACGAATTTGTACATGCAAGCGCCTCCAGTTCTGGAAGAGATGACTCGATCGAACCTAAACTTACCACTTTTTGAACTTATGGGTAAATTTCCAAAGGACATCGTTCACGTGACTGGTACAACTAGCAAGGATGACAAGAAAACTTCATGTCTGAGGAAATTATGCCTTGTTTTCAAGGGCGCTGATGCTGTTACGGATCTGGATATGGCTGTTGGAGCTTAATTTGCACCACAGTTGGGTATTTACCTGCAGAACTTTTCACTTGCAAAGTATAAGGTCTCTCGCAGAAAATTTCTCCCCAAAGACGGAAGTTTGGTGTCAAGTTTTGATATCTTTTTATTTGCCTACAATGATCAAAATATGGGTCCTCGAAGGAACACCTGCAGATGTAAGTACATTACCAAGAGAACAGATTTATTAACAAGGATTTTAAGTTCAAGTTCAAAGAATTGTTGCGATGAAAGTAGGTTTATGCTTGGATAGGCTTTTTGTGGCCTTTGTACTAGGAATTGGATAGATGGATTGTGAAGGGAA
>Ga0325410_1004324_pt1 | contig 15932 bp, 10 predicted proteins | sample PopdelMetagenome_16_FD_206182 | JGI IMG/M metagenome (GOLD analysis project Ga0325410, IMG submission 206182) | Populus deltoides microbial communities from Bellville, Georgia, United States - Xylem-PdIQD-R3 | ecosystem: Host-associated > Plants > Phyllosphere > Stem > Wood/Secondary xylem...
AATTATTTTTAATAAAAACTACTTTAAAATATATTTCTATCAAACTACGAGCCAATCTTTAAGTCGGTTTAGAAGTTTGGGTTATCTAGGACACCGAATGAATATTCATTAGAAAACGACGTCGTGGTTTGAACTCTTATAAAAAGCCAACTTTACAACAGCCAAACCACTAGAAAGTCTAAAACCCTCTGTTTTTTCAAAAAATACTGCTGCTGCTAGTGTTCTCGCAACCCGCGATCATCATCACCACAACCCCCGGCCGTCTTTCCTTGTTTACGGTTAGAAGATACTTTTTTTAAAAAAGAATTATGGGCTTAATGTCTTGTTTCGAGGGTATAATTTTGGTTTAATTTATGAATGAGTGAGTGAGGTTTGTCATTGACATCATGTCTTTAGTTGATGTCTTTTGATGATTGTTGTGATTGTGATGTTCTGTTTAGATGGTTGTTTTTGTGTCGAATTATGAATGCATGTGTTTTGGCTATGTTTTGCTTGGCTGCGTCTCTTAATTGGGGTGGAGTATATCCTTATTTGCTAGTGTTTTTCTCCCTGTTTTTCATTGTTTCAGGGATATGGGGTCCTGGTTTTGATTGAGAAACCTAGTATTCTAACCTGAAAAGCTTTTTTGATTGATAAACCCAGCTCAAAGTTTCAATCTTTACTCTTAATCAGAATTGGTGTGTGTGTGTTTGTGTGTGTGTGTGTTAGCTGCAATGCATCCTGTTGCTCAGTTCTGTTGTCTTCTTTGTTGGTTATATATCCACTGAGATTGGGTCAAAGCAAAAATCTCAACCATAATTATAATTTTTGTTTTGAAGAAGGAAAGAACATGATTTAATTGGATTGTTGAGACAAAGCAAATTGATTGAAAATTCAATCTGAATAAAATTTCCGCTGTCTGTATTCTGCTCTCCTCCATGGCACTTTCGAAGTCACTGCATGTTTGGTCAATTTTGAAAATTCGCATGAGGATCAGTAGGTTTTATTTAAAGTTTGATGTTTATTGTAACTTGCATCATATGCATGTGAATTTGGTATAAAAATTAAAAAACAAATTACCTGATTGACATATCGTGCTTCCTTTCTTTCAAGTGTTAGTCCTATTTCTTATAGTGGATATGTTTTTTTACCACCATACCAATAAAGCAAGTTCTGCAAGTGAGCCAAAGAAGATAACTTAGGTAGGCGATTATTACATGACTCCATTCTGGTTAATCTTATTTTAGGGACTTGTCTTTAGGACAACTTTGGAGTGAATTTATGTACTTTCAAAACGACATGTCCCAACTGTCTCCGTCTCTTCAGTCAATGCACTTAAAATACTGCAACCCATAATCTTATTGAAGAAAAACTTAAAAATTTATCTTCAGTTTTTGAAATGTTTAACAAGTTGAGTTCGGTTTCTATGTGATCTTTAGCTTTCAGATAGGTTCTCTGATTTGTGATATTGATATTCTCACTTTAAGACATTCTATCTATCCAAGTCATGCAAGTGTTGACATATTCATCTCTGCAGGTTTAGGCTACTGTCCTGTCCTGAACCAGGAATTAATATCTTGCAGTGTTTGAACACTGTCTTCTAGAATCTAATACATAATGGATTTAAGATCTAAAGGTATGGCCTGGGCTGGAAACATTTACCAGAAGTTTGAAACTATGTGCCATGAAGTGGATAATGTTGTGAATAAGGTATCTTTTTTTTCTTTCTGTTTTCTTCTCTTTAGCATGAGTTAAGACAGACTTTTTTTTCACATTTTCTGTCATTTTCATTGATTGAAATCAATAGTCATATTTTCTTTGGTTGTTGCAACTTCTCATTCATGCATCAATATTTTTAGCTGTAACATATTTACTTTAAACTGTCCCATGGGCCGGCATATCCCTGCATGCATCCACAGCACAAACATGATTTGGCCATTTCTTATACTTTTACTTCTTCTTATATGTACAGGATGCATTTAAATTCGTTGAAAATCAGGTGCACTCTGTGGGTGAGAACATGAAGAAAATCTATTCTGATGCTGTCCATGATTTAATCCCTCCTTTGGTGGATCCTGCAAAATGTGAAGCTCCAGCAGCAGCTACCATTGGTGCGTATATTATTAAAACTGTGATTGGCATCGAGGATGATCATGGGTATACTTCTCAGGCAAAGCAATCCTCTGCGGAGCTTGGTGATCATGATCCTATGACAAAGCAGCTAGGCAAGGATGTCTGGGAGCTTCAGGTTGCAAATCAATTGACTATCACTGGCAATTCTGAAGAAACACTTGAAGGGGCAGAATCTGAGTCAGCTCTTGGAGTTGACGATGTTACAACTGAGACTTCTGATGTGAGCACTGAAGAAAATTCAGTAAAGGAGAATTCCTGTGGACCTGAGGAGTTGGAATCTATTACTCATGGAGATAAAGAACCTTTTGAAGCATCCAGTGAATTTCCTGATTTTAGTAGTGAAAATGCATGTGGGTTTCTGGATGAGGTTTCACCTGTTACTTCAGTTCCTGATGAGGCGTTCCAGTGCCCTCAACATGTGGGAACTGTATGCGATAGCTCTGCAGGTGATTCCTACTCTGCTAATGTGATTGTTTCTTCTTCTCAGATGTCCTTTTCAGTTGTATCTTCTGAAAAAGAAGCAGTGGAGATGGAAATTGCATCCCCCAGCTGTTCCATATTCAAGGAATCTCATTGTTTGCTTGGGAACCCACTTGATAACATCACCACCAAATTAATCTCTTGCGGTAATCCTTGTGATGTGGCTGGCCATGATTCTGACAGTTCCAAAATGCTCCTGTCTTCTACATCATCTCATTCTGATGGTTCTGTTGTGCTCTTGTCTTCTACATCTGCTCCGACTGTTTCATGTAAGATCAATGGAGCAGAGATGGGGCTGGCCTCCTCCAACAGTGTGCTGTCCTTGGTATCAATAGGTTGGTAACTCAATTTTATTTAGGGATCATATTTTGGTAGAAAAAGACTATAGAATCATTTCAGCCAGGCCCGCATCTTCGAAGAATCATATTTTGGTTGAAAAAACACTCTAAAATCATTTTAGCCATGCCTTTATGATGTAGTGTGGGAAGAGGAAAACAGTAGAAAACAGAAATTACAGCAGCATAATGGTTAAAATTAAGCTAAATTGAAGTTGGAACAAGGTAATTAAGGTTTAGGGTTGATAAGAAACCTCTAAAATCTGAATAGATTGATAAAATAACAAAAAACTACTACAAAAGTAACCCTAGCAGCCTATTTATATTAGCTTAAGCCCTACATCCTTGTAGGAAAAGGATTCCTAGTCTTAGTCCCTCAGTAAAACTACATAGCCTATAAAGAAGATACTTTTAAAAGTAACATTCTAATCACATGACCCTAGATTGATTAACCCTAATATCAGAAATATATTAAAACAAATTCTAGAGAAAGCTCCTGCTTTGCTTTGAATTAATTATGTGAAGCTGTCTTGTAATATTTTGATGAATAATTATCTTCAGATACAGGTTTGATTTGAAATTCATACAATCTCTGTGTCTGGGTGTGTTCTGAAAATATTCTGAAAAAAATAAAAGCTGATGAAACTTGTCTGGTTTGCTTTGAGATAATATCAGAAAATAATGATCAACGTATGTCTATATTCTAGTAGTGTTATTGGTAAAAAGTTGTTATAGCTATCATCATTAGCCCTTGAGATGTAAAACATTCAATAAAATTGCTTTGTGGCCTATGTATAATGAATTAGTTTTAAATTGGTGTCTTCTTATGGTAAGTTAGAATATCAGCCTAATTGTCATCTCTGAACTATTATTGAATACGGGAATGAGGTACTGTTTGAATGCATCCTCTGACTAATAATTTGAATGGATGGTTTCAGCAAAAAGAAATATGCATATTAACATAATCAATGAAAACTATTCTACATTTAATTGGAACAGCCTGATTATCAGAATGCAGTAATCTCTAAGCATTATTTAAGCTATTGCAAACTGCCTCCTTATGTTCAGCATGTTTAGAATGTATGGTATGTCCTGTGCATAGTAAGATTTCCATGTATATGACTTCATGGCTTTGACATGTACATGCTATATCTTATTCATGGTTCCCCTTTCAGTGACTAGTATTGAGGTGTTAAATAACCATACACCTTAGGCATGGCTTTCTGGAAGTTATTCATTCTTTCTAATAAGAGAATGCATTTATAATATCACAGGTAAGGATATAATTAGCCTTTCACGACTTGTGAGTTTGAACCTGCTTGTTTCTTGGTGACTGTTTTTTATCATTTTCTTGTTAACAAAACATGAGCTTCCAAACATGAACCATCCATAGCTGATCGTTTTTTTGCATGTGAATATCTGTTGCATAAGCTGAAACTTGCAAGTGTCTTTTTACTGATTTCTAGAAGCACATGCAGGATGCTCGGATGACTCTGCTATAGAAGATTTGACAGAATCTGAAATGGAAAACATTGATTTGTCTGAGAATGTGAAGCTTGATGAAAGTTGTGTCATTGTTGACAATAGCTTTCTCTATGAAGTCTCTCGTAGAAATCTTAGGCTCAGATCATACAAGGTTTTACTCTCTCTCTCTCTCTCTCTCTGCGTGCGCGAGCGCGCATGTGGATTGGTGGCTGTGTGTCCTTTTTTTTTTTTTTGGGGGGGGGATATTTGGAGCTGTGCATATATTTTCCAAGTAAAGGAAGAATTTATTTGCAGTTATGCAACTGATAATTTTTCAAACATGAAAGGAGAACAAAAGAAAAGGAGCCACTACATTCCTAAATGTAAAGTGCTTCAAAAAATAATGACAGATAAATTTTCATTGGCTGGTCAAACGTCGGCTAGTTACTTCTACTTTATCTAGTTTGCAAATATGAGCTATATCTTAGTAACTTTTAACTTTCTAGTTTGGCAATCTTTCTGTTATGTTTTAATTAAATTCCACCATCTTGCGAGTGTGAATAAGTAAGAGGCTAGGAATTCACTAGAAACTGTAATTTCACACAGAGCACAGTTAATTTTTCTTGAGACAATTACTGTTCACAACTTGAATTTTGTTATTCTTGGTCAATGAAACTCCATTAGAATCTTGTGTGTCTAGGAATTCTCTAGAAACTGTAATTCCACAGAGCCACAGAGCACAGTTTGAAATTTTTTCTTGAGCCAATTACTGTTCACAACTTAAATTTTGTTACTTGGTAAATGAACCTCCATTAGAATCTTGTGCGTTTATTTTAATTTCGTAATTTTGTAGATAATAAGACCTACTGACCCCCTTTTGGTTTTCTTCTTTATTAAGAAAAAAATCCAAGATGCTTTCTCTTCCAAAAAGAGGTTAACCAAGGAGTATGAGCAGCTTGCAATTTGGTTCGGGGACCTTGATGGCCATGATACAATGCAGCACGAGTTGTCATCTAGTACCACTATCACCTTGGATCCACAAACTAATTGGAGACAAGACTCTGAATGGGAGCTTCTGTAAACAAATTGCTAAAGACGTGAACAACACATAAGTGGTCTAATTGGCCAGCCTGCCCCTTGTACAGGTTAATAAGTTGAAGACTGCCACGGTTTGTGAATAATGGTTGGAGGGTATCAAGTTTGGTATAGAAAAATATAGAATAATACAGTAGAAGATGATTATCCAATCTCATCTGCCTAACTGCTGCTGCTGCTGCAGTTTCTATTCTGATAAAGTTGCTATGAAATTGCAATATCTTGGTAGTACTTGCGCTATTACTTTTCATTTTTCATCTAGATATAGTATCTTCACGTTTGAGCTTTGTTACCTATGCTTGCTTGTTAAGGGAAAGAATTTTCAACAACCGGAAAAAATAATTGAATTACTAAATTTTCAGCTCATGAATGTTTCTATGACTCGCAGAGGTCTTTGCCTTCTGTTTTTTTTGTTCTTTTCCTTTTTCAGAAAAAAGTTTGCATCTCTCCTCTGTCGCAATCACATAAAATTTTGATGATTCTGTAACAAATATGCGTAGAGAATCTCATTCCAAGCATCAGGAACCCCTGGTAAACACCAGTGGATGCAGTCTGCAAATGTTTTTGGATCAGATCTTTGCTCCTTTGTCAAGAGCTTTCCCTTGCGTTCACCATAGATGGTTGTATGGCCATCTTTTCTATATTCCGACAACTGGGTGATATTCAAAAAAGTAACATTGATTTTCGATTCTCGTAGGATATCATCAACTATCTTCATGATCTGGAGATTTGAACCTGTGCCCCAGTATGGACCTTCAATTGGGTAGGATTCATTGAAGCAGCTTTCATCGCTCCCAGGCCTCCATTCCCAACTCCTACAAAAGAATGTTATGTTCTCTCATTAGGACCAGAACTTTATAGTTCACCCGAAAATGAATGAAGCTCCATCAACAGAATTGCTTAAAAGTTTGGAATAACAACGCAAACAGAGATTAGCTGATAACAGTTGCCCACAATTAGAATGGGAGTGCTGGTTTCAGCATTTTCTGTCCTTGTTATTCTCTTTGTTTTGAATGTGATATATCAAAGGAGAAGTCTAGAATTAGATCAAACTCCATTAAAAAAAGAGGAAGAGAAGAGGTGTCTGCTTTTAATCCTTTTTAACAGTGACTACAAAGATGGTTTTAAGCTTAATTAACCTGGGAAACGGTGTAACTCACCACAAATGAGTGGGAGACATGCTCATGAAGAACACCTTCTGCTTGATGGAGTTGATGTTGGATTCTAGCCATTTTGCCCAAGTTTCCAATGCTAACTTATATGCAGTGGTTACATTATATTCTTGAATGTCATCTGTTGATCCATGTCTGAAACATAACCACAACCTTTTGTTACATTCAAGTTAAATTTTGCGTAGTTCCATGCGTGAGTTCAGAAGTTATAGTAATGAAGAATGTGCTTGGACAGTTAGCAAAGACGTGAAGAACTGGATACTTACGTAGCGTTGATCAAAGGCTTGTACATCCACCAAACGTAGCTCTCGAATACTAACACGTCAACGCCTTCCCAGCTCTTTCCATGTTTAGCTATGGAATCGAGATTAACCAGCCGTTTTAGTACAGTATGATTTGTTGCATGATCAGAAATGGATTCCACAATGAAGGGAGCCCAATAATACTCAATCGATGCATTATACTCCTGAAACAGTTTGTGGGAAAGAAATATGAATTTATTGGTTATAATCATATGCAATCACGGTTCAATTTAGCTGATAAAATCCCCATGGCTAACTGTTTATATTTTGAAGAAAACATTGGAAAAAGTTTAAGCGAATTGAGTACCTCAGCTTTGAAGATCTTCATCGGAGGAATTCGGTGAAAAGATTTTTTTCCATCAGGAATTACAGATTGCACCATACAGACCATAGATTCAAATTGGCCTCTCTGTACAGAATCTCCTATAAACATCAGCCTTTTGCCCCTCAAAATGTCCAGTAGCTTTAATGGATCAAATCTGAGACGGCAGAGAACATAATTAAAAAGGCATTCAGGAGTTTCTGCATTTCTACTGCCATAAAATAATGGCAAGCAGCAAGGCACGTTTCAAAGGGGGACATGAACACATCAAATGCCACAAAAAAAAAAAAAAAATTCTTACCTCGGCAATTTGCATGCATGAGGCTGCCACCTCCAATCTTGGTAGAAAGAATCAGGCCTACCATTTCTTTGGCAGGTGGTCTGTTTAACCAAGTAAGGGCAGCTTTCTTCTGTATAAAGAGGGTGGGATCCATTGTCCCACACCCATTGCCCTTCAAAAACATTGCACTCTTTCTCAAACCGATCCTTTGGCAAAACAAAGGCTGGTTTTTTATACTCGCCACCTTCTTGCCTTCCATATACCCTGAAGATAGAGCTCTGGTTGCTCTTTAAACTATCTAGGACTAATCTCGCAGTTCCTAAAACTAGGAGACAAGCTAAAGCTACAGGGAAGAGGGTTTGAATTCGTCGATCAAGTGAAGGTTTGATCGTCATTTAGGGTGGGTGAATAGAACTGAAGTGGTTGCGTTTTACTTCCTTTTAGAGACAGCTTCCTTTGTATTTGACAGTGTATCTTGAGCTTGAAGTCTTTTCGACAAAGCTACATGCAACCACCAGTTGGTAGATTACAGTTTAGGTGGTGTCTTAGGCTTAAAAGCATTAGGATCTGGGCCATCCTCATGAGAAGTTAAGAACCATAAATCACAAGTAACCCACTCTGAACTCGTTCCCATTCTCTGCTAACTCTTGATTTCTCTGCTTGGAGAGGTGGCACATCAGCCTCCTCCTAAAATAGGACACGACAAGCCTGGTGGTTGCTGAAGTTGGTGGCTCATGACTTGACCATTTTCTTCTGCTCCTTCATGTTATATATAATCCAGATTTCAGATGGTAATATGTAAGCGTTTTGACATCCGATCCGATTCAACTTGATCGCAAGTGATGGATAATTCCCACTGGACCTTTGCACGTTCATTTCTAAATGCTTGTGTTTATGAAAGAAATCTTCTTATCTTTCGTTCCAAAACTTGGATGCAGAGAGCCATGGACCAAATTATAGATTTTCTTTTTTCTTTTCAAATGGTGTTCTTTTTAGGCAAAGCTGAAAACAGTTTCAGATGGGAAAAAAAAAAACCCTCTCAAGTCCCCGAATTAACCCGATCAACTTAACTTTTTATTTTATATAAAATAAAAAAATATTAAAAAAATCGATGAATTTTAATTGAATTTTTTTGACTCGTAAGTTAACTCGAATTTTTTACCAGTTCATATTAAATAATTTTTTTTATTTTTATTAAAACCCCATTTAATTTAGAATTTAAATCATTCAAATCAACTTATAATGAATTGAGTTTTAAAACAATTTTTCCGGACATTTTAAACTTAAATATTAGTATAAAACATAAAAAATTATTAATATTTTTTAGATTATTGTTGAAGAAAATATTTTTAAGGTTGTTCGAAAAAAAATATTATAATTTTAAGTTATAAGAAAGTTGTTTCAAAAATATATTTATTGTAAAACAAAAAAATAAAAAATAAAAACTAAACCTTGAGGCTTGATTGAAGGAGGTGAGTGCTTTTATTCACCAAAAATATATATATTTGTCCTTCATCGAGAGAAAAAAAAAAGTCTAAAACCTTTTGTTTTTCCTGTTATTTAAAATTCGTAAAAAACAAAAGAAAAAAAGGAATGAAAAATCTAAAAGTAAAACCTCTGACCTTAAACCTCAGCCTATCTTATCTAAGAACAAAAAAAAATCCCCCACTGCAGAAGAGAAGAGAACCAGTTTCCAGTTTGGTTTAGGTATAAGAATAGCTGTAACTATTTTTAACTATCAATCTATCGCTTCATAGACCAAACTATGATAATGACCGAAGTGTGTGGCCTCCGTACACGCTGCTTGCACTTCCTCCTCCGCTCTTCCTCCTCCTCTTTCTGTCGCCACGGCCGCCAATTCGCCACCACCACAACATGCTCCATTCCCGTACCAAACAAAAAAGACAAGTTAATTGTGATTTCTGGTCCCACTGGATCCGGCAAGACCCGTCTCGCATTAGAGCTTGCCAAAAGCCTTAACGGTGAAATCGTCAGCGCCGACTCCGTCCAGGTCTCTTCTTGGTCTTATGCTGCCCCCTCGTTTTATGGTTTCTATCTTTTATTTGGTTAATCACTGCTTTGTTTGCTTCTTTGGGAAAAGAAAACAAAGTAATCTGAAAACAAATGGAATGGAGGATTTAGCCTTTTGGTTGGTAAGAGAAATGTAGGATGAAAAGAAGAAGTTTTAATTGTCTCAGGACTTTGAAGAAGTTACGCATGATCATTTATTTATCTGGGTTTATTTTAGACAGCCTTCTATTTATGCTTGAAATTCCAGAGTACTGAAATTTCTGTTCAGGTGAATTGAAATTGATTGTTTTATCTGCTTTGTACTGTAGGTATATCGTGGTCTTGATGTAGGATCAGCAAAGCCTACTGAGAGTGAACGAAAGGTCTTTGTTCATATTCCATACGTTATGCTTTTGTTTTTTGTTGTTTCTGTTGATCAGTGTCACTTTTCCTGGCACTAAAATAATCGTAGGTCATCATGTAATTCGCTTTGGTGCAAATGTTCCAAGTAATTCTCTTCATGAGCACAGAAAAATATTCACTTAGATTTTGGTGGATATGCATCTCATTACTTTGGAACTTTTTACATAGAAGAAAAACTGTGAAGCTTTTGGTCAACCTCAACCTTTTATTTGATGCGTGTTATATTCTTGGAATGGTGCACTTGAGCGCACCATCTTGGCAACTTAAAATGGCAATATTACTCTCACCAGGTAACAGAATTTCATGTATAAAATGATATGAATGTGTCGCTTTCCTGTGATTAAAATTATTGAACAGTTGATTGTTGAAGGGAGGAAAATAGAAAAAGAAAGAGAATCGTCAAGAATTATTTTATTTGTGCTAGTGCACTCATTTCGTGCTTGAAGTTTATATCCTTCCTTGAAATATTATTATCTAGCAATAATGGCATGGAAACTCACAAGACCATATTGTATCTGCTAAACTTGCCAATTTTCTCAGTATAGAGCTCATTTATTTTTGGGTGAAATATGCTGCTTTCCTCTTATATTGATATGCAAAGTAAAACATACCTGGCATTTGACAGATACATATAGTTTAGCCGGTGTGAATAGTTTTTGTAATCTCAAACTATATGCCTTTTTGCAGGAAGTCCGGCACCATCTACTTGACATATTACACCCATCTGAAGGTATGTTTTTTGAAGGACCAGCTGATGTCTATATTGTAGCACATCGTTTTTTATGGTAATTTGTATTTTTCTCTTTGATGGAATAAAAACTCCTCCCTTAAGATTCTTCTCATACCATGTACTTTCAGATTATTCAGTTGGGCAATTTTACGAGGATGCAAGACAAGCAACTCAAGATATTCTCAAAAATGGTCGTGTTCCCATAGTCACTGGTGGGACTGGATTGTACCTGCGATGGTATCTATTTGCATAACTCAACTATAATTACGATCAATCTTTCTAAAGAAGTTCCCCCTTCTTTTGGGTTGAGAAAAAGAATACTTGTAGGAAAAGTCTCAACTACACACTACATAAGCTTCCAAAATCACATCATTGCAGGATTTAAATTTATGATATAATGATGGTTCAATAATGAGTTTACATCAACATAAATAAAAACACGGTTCTTTTCTGCAGTTAATTTTTTGAGAAAAAAAAGAAGTAAAGATAAGAACATAAATTCTTCTAGCCTATTTATCTTGCATAACTGTTCATAGGACACATGCAACATGTTTAGCTACAGAAATAAGGAAAAACTAGTTATATTGATTTGAAAATGGTGATTATAAGCTTGTTTTGATGGTCATTTTCAACCAGTTAGGAGCATATTTTTCATACCTTTGACGGAAGTTTCTCAACCCTTTGCTATTTCCTTGAATATCATACATGACACTGTTACTGACAAGGCATGGTTGGTTGAACAGTTGTTACAGTTCCTTATAGTTACGACCTTGCATATATCATTTCTACTACTTCCTTATATTGTACGGCAATAAAGCTCTATGTTCTAGATTGTGCTGGAAAGACTCTAAAAGGGCTCCTTTCTTTATTTTTGCTCCCCTTCCTTTATCCCTCTCCGTTTTAGGTTGATGGAAGGAAATTATATATATTACTTGTAAAACACACAAGAGTATCTTACGATGCTAGTTTTCACTTTTATCTCTTTAATGTGATTCTTAGGTTCATTTATGGAAAGCCAGATGTTCCTAAAGCCTCACCAGAGATTGCATCTGAAGTATATTCTGAGCTTGCAGAACTTGAGAGGAATAAGGACTGGGATGCAGCTGTGCAGTTGGTGGTCAAAGCAGGTGATTCACAGGCACAGTTTTTGGCTGCCAATGATTGGTATCGGTTGCGGCGTAGCCTTGAGATAATTAAGGTTAATTTGTGAAGTTTTCTAGCTATATTTGTGACATCAACCGAATTTATATCAAGGTCATGGTTGTGCAACTTTTATTGTGGGTGTTGGACATGTGGATTGTTGAAAATTCTAACTGCACAATAATATGGAACTATTTACACAACACAAAGTGATTTCATCTCTTTGAACAACAACAACAACAACAACAATATCCCAACATTTTTAAACCATTTATTACTTAAGAGGCCCTAACCAAAATGTAATTGGCTGTCATGAAATCATCACACTGAAATCCCTCACCATATTATCTCTTATGCCCCTCCCTAGTCACATGAGTGCAGGCACTCCTCTTCCCAACGGGCACAGGGATAAGTTGCTTTTAACATCACAGAACAAACTATTTTCTTCGTTATCAGTTTATGTTAATTATATTAGGAAACAATTTCTTTTTTGTTTGTGTTTTATGGGGCTGCATAACTAGATTGAGTGCATGTATTTTCCATTGATTATTGTTTCTCTTGGTGTGGCAGACTAGTGGATCTCCTCCATCTGCTTTTCAAGTTCCATACAAGTCTTTCAAGGACCAATTTGATACAAGATTAACAGACAGCTCCCATGATGTGAATTCATCTGGTGATTTGGACTATGAGTTCATTTGTTTTTTCCTCTCAAGCCCCAGACTTGATCTCTATAAATCAATTGATTACCGATGTGAAGATATGCTTGCAGGTAGATTATATCACAGCTCATCACTATTATAGACACATATTTGCTATAAAGGAATATACTAATAAAAAGAGAAGAATATACAAGTACAATAAGAGGAATGAGACATGATCCAATGAGATGGCAGGAATAAAAAAGGGAAGACAAGCAGGCATTACAATGCGACTGAATAGAAACTAAAGACACTCTTGAAGCTCATAAAACATTGTGATGTAATGATGCTGGGAATGCTTTCCTATTCTGTACTCACAAAGTAGGGTACCATCAAAGATTTTGAAATTCTTCCATCTGGATGTTCAATCAAACTGTGAACTTATCACAGTTATTAATTAATAATAGAATCCTCCACTCTACCCGGCACCATGTAAGATTCACCACTAACTGCAAAAGGCCTTTGCTGCATTTCCCAATATGCTGAGGTATGAAGAAAAATGTATTATTATTAATTTTCTCTTTTTTATAGATCTTAGAATCTTCAGCATTCGTTTCCATTTGTCTTCACAAGGAAATGATCTAACATCTAACGTGGTTTTTTTTTAATGACAAAATGTTATTTGCTCTTTTTTTTTTTGTGATTCAGAAAGTTATATTTTTGTAGAAGGGCTCTACTACTTGTGAAAATTTAGGTTTTACACTGCCATTTTATGAATCCAAAGATAATATTTATCCATTCTGGGCTTTACATATGTGGTAGTGTTTTAAGAAATTTTAGGGAACACTCAACTCTTTTTCCCCTTTCCTACCATCTAGAGATACCGGCATCATCAATTGTCTACTTTGATAGATGTACGTACATTTTCTTGAGCAATTTGGAAATTAAATAACAATGGTGGTATGCATTCAGATGGTTGGATTTAAGTATTGGTGAAAACTTGGAAATTAAATAGCAATGGTAGTATGCATTCAGATGGTTGGATTTAAGTATAGGTGAAAACTCTTTTATATTTGATTAGTTTGGAAGAATGCCATTCCCTTAATATCATATTTGGTTAACCTTTTAATTTCCTGCTCTTTTATTAATGCAAGTTAGAATAGTATCAGAGATGATTATGCAACATCATGTGATGTGTTTATGTTTGCTTTAAGATAAGATGGCCTGACTTATTTTTTTATGTACTCCTTAAAATAAATGGCCTCTTTAAAAAATAAATGTATATATATAGTGTATGTTCAATTTGTAGACAATCACAAAAACTATAATTTAAAACAAATGAAAATATTTATTACTTCCTTTAGTTAATACTTATTTTAGGATTAAGGGAGTATTTTTATTTATAATTTTTACTTTAAATTTCGCATGCATATTAGTTTCCTTTGCATGGTCAACTCCTAAGTGACATTTATTTTGTGTTTATTTGATTTGGCTATAGGGAGCAATGGGATTTTGACTGAAGCCAAATGGCTTCTTGACGAGGGTCTTCTTCCAAACTCCAATTCTGCAACTCGAGCAATCGGTTACAGACAAGTATGCCATTGAAATACTTTTATTTATTTTTATTTATGTTTTATATGGATTTATTTTATCATTGAAAGCCGTTGTGTTGTTTTGATGTTTCTTGTCGGTGATAATCATGTCAATTGCTTGGTTTTCTCATCTATTTTCCTCCCTCGCCTAATTCGCTTAATCAGTGATTTGCATTCAATTTTTTTTTTATGTATAGGTACCTTAGTATTCATCATATGAAATGCTAAAACTTGGATCAATTTGTTTGCTTCTTTTTCAGAGAGAACACTTCTGATTAATGTACAGCTTAATTCAAATTTTTCCTTGCTGTTTTAGTTTAATGTGTGAGATCATCATCATTCACAATCACTTTCACTTGATTGTGTTTTTTTGCTTATTCGTACTTTATTTTTTGCTATATTTATTTTGAATGATAATACAGTTTTTTTTATTTAACATTATCAGGCAATGGAGTATCTTTTAAGGTGTCGAGAAGATGGGGGTAGTAGTTCTGCTGGAGATTTTTATGCTTTTCTATCTGAATTTCAGAAAGCATCCCGGTAACATTTATCCACTTCAAAATTGATATTTATGTAACTCTTGATGTAGAATTCAATTTGATGTTCATGTCAACTGGTAGAAAGATTTAAAGCAAAATGCTGTAGTCGACATCGGGGAGGTTGGGCCATGTGTGAGGTAGAGGGTAAACAAGAGCTCAGATGAATGTCATGGATGCTTTTGAGAAAAGGAAAAGGCAGTACGAGATATTAGAAAATAGGGGAAGAGTAATGAAATAATAATTTCGCATGCTTTCTTATGTTCATGGATGATATATATATCCAAGCTTTTCATGCACTTTGGAGGATGCCTAACTGTCTTGTTGTATTCATTCTTCTTTGTCTTCTAATGAATTTCTTCTTTTATTAGGGTAAAACAGTAATAATAATGTCTGTAACACTTCAGCATCGAGGCTTATTTAAGTAGTGAACATATCATGAAGGTCCTTAGGCACTTGACATTTGACAAGTCCTAGATAGGGAACTTTGATAAAATATGTACTTGATTTAATAATATCAAGGCAGTAGCTTAAAAGTCATCCGTTAATTAATTTATCAGATATGAAGTTGGTTTTTGTATAAAAATCTGTTTGTAAAAGAATTCAATTCCCTTCCAGAAGGGGAGAAAGGTTTACTTGTAGCCTAGTCAGTGTGTTATTCTATCAGATTTTGGATGTTCTTATCTAATATCCAATGGTTTGTTTTTTTCAACTTTTGCCTTTTCTTTTCAGAAACTTTGCAAAAAGGCAAATGACATGGTTTCGTAATGAGCATATCTATCATTGGCTTGATGCTTCTAAACCTCTGGTATGATCAAGTTTGATGCCATGTTTTCTCTTCGCAATGGTAACTAAAAGTTGGTTGGCTTACAGTTGTTAAGTGTTTGGTACTGTACAAGTCTCTTTTACATGGCTTAGATATGCCCTGCCTATATCTTGAATGTGCATTTTTTTTTATGAGCGTGCATGCTTCTGAGTTCATGATGAGAAACTTGGTTATGTAGCGAATCTTCGAGTGTGCGTGCCCACAGCAACACACATGCATGCACATTTCTCTGTGATAATTGAAGGTCACTGCAGACAGGTCATATGCATGTTTCTATCATCTTAGTGCACCTTTCATTGGAGCGATGTGAAAGCACCATGAATTCTTTGATCTAATGAATGGGGGTTGAGTGAAAGATATTTTGCTTTAAAAGAAAAATAAGTTGAAAGCTTTTCTTGTTCCTCAACTTTTTATTTGCTTTTTTCCGCTGGTGCTGGTGCAAAATCATTTAGCAAAACTTTTATAACAGGTCAAG
>Ga0325410_1004327_pt1 | contig 15918 bp, 9 predicted proteins | sample PopdelMetagenome_16_FD_206182 | JGI IMG/M metagenome (GOLD analysis project Ga0325410, IMG submission 206182) | Populus deltoides microbial communities from Bellville, Georgia, United States - Xylem-PdIQD-R3 | ecosystem: Host-associated > Plants > Phyllosphere > Stem > Wood/Secondary xylem...
TGGAGAGAGAGGTACAGGTAGGGTACTTGCCAGGTACAATTAGCGAATAACGGAGAAAGATGTTATAATAATGTTTTTTTTAGTTTCTGTAATGATAATTTTTTTTCTGGGAACGAGACAGTTTTTTATAGAGGAATTGGTTAGTGGGGTGAGAGAGACAAGAGGCTTTTTGTGTGATATGATATTAAATTATGGAAGCTGACTTGTCTCAGTGGCTGATCTCGGTTGGCAGTTGGAGAGGTGCGAAACTTGAAAGATTTCTAGATAAACACAGCCCCGGCACTATATATATGTATGTATATATATATATATATATATGTATATATATATAATCAATTTTTAAATTAAACATAAAAAATATAAAATGTATTTGATCAATATGTTCAATAAAATTAATCAATCATTAAATATGTCAAAACTAAAAGAATTAATAATAATAAACAAAAATTAGATCGATATATTAGACGATGAAAAAAGATACAAAAACTTTATTTTCCAACTTGACTTGCTTTTAGTATCTTCGTTTCTATTTTTATTATGTACTTATATGTTTTTTTTAACTAAAAATAAAAATTGAATTGAAATATAATAACCTACATAATTCCTTTGTTTTTTTTTTTTTTATCTATCTAGCGTTATCATATGTTATGGTCCACGGTCCATTAGATGAATCGAGTTCCAAATCGAATCATGTAAATTATGGTTTGGCACGTTTCGTTTGATCAAGTGAGTCCAAACACAACCTGATCACCATGTTCAAAACTCAATCTAGCTAAAAAAAAAAATTAACTAACTCGGTCTAGCCATTTATCTATTTCATTTCCCTTCCCTTATTTTCTCCATGGTTAGGCTTTCATTAAACTTAAGTTGAATGAAATTTTGGACCAAATTGAAAAGATATAAAAGAATCAAAGATCAAATCAAAAAATAAATTGAAGAGTTATAAAAGAATTATGAACCAAATCAAAAAATCTAATGAGGGACTAATTTTTTTAAAAGGAAATGGCTGACTGAGAGACCAAATCAAAAAATTAAAGAGTTATAAAAGAATTAGGGACCAAATAAAAAAATCTAATGAGAAACCAAATTTAAAAAATATGGATGATTCGTGCAACACACACGTCAACGAGTGAGGAAAATAATCGCGTTTGGGTAGTGCAAGCGACCTCATTCGAGCTTCGATGCCGGTCTTCCATGGTGTTGCTAAAATAGGATGGATAGTGACTCTCTCTTATAGCACGTGTGTCAAAAAAGCAGTCACAACATGGCTTTGACAACCTTTTTCTTTCTTTCCTTTTCTTTTCTCGTTTCCCTCTCCCCTTTGATTCCCATGCCTATCATGAACAAAAAACACTATTGTTGACATCGATAATAGTTGGTGGAAGAGGCCACAATGTTTCTTCTATATAGGAATTTTTTTATAAAAAAAAATTAATTTATAGGTTAAATTCAACTAAATAATAGACTAATATAATACAATTTAACATAAAAATTTGATCTCACCAAATAAAAGACATCATAATTCAATTTTGAAAATATATTCAGATTTAATTTAAAAATAATAATATGAGGATTCAAATTCAAATCTTTTTAACTATTGATTTTACTTTTAACACTACCAAAAAATTAATAAATACAAACAAAAATACCGATGGCTAAATTTTCATCGGTAAATTATAGTGAAATTTATCAATGAAATAGTTTCTCGCTATGTTCCTTGATATACACTGATGATAACTTTTTATCGGTGTATACCAATGGAATTATTGTAGGAAAAGAAGGAATAAACAAAAAGCTACAATGACATGTTATTTTTACATATAATATTACCGATGAAATAAATCTGTCACTAATATTCGTCTATAAATATGTTCATAATATTTAAATTATGACTTGGCAAGCGATCCCCCTGTTCCCCTCCCAAATTTCTTTTTTTTTTCCTTTATTTTTCTCTGTAAAAAATAACATAATACCTTATTTTATCATAAATAAAACTCCAATCACAATAAATCCGCTACCCTAACACTCAGTTTGTTAACATCTCTATTTTGATTCAGTTTTTTTTAAAGACTTCACACATTAAGTCAGCAAAACTATCTATTTTTTGTTCGAACTCAATTTTAAAATGTTATTTTTTTCATATTTTTGTAGTGTATGTAGTTTGTGTTGTTCTAGAATTAAGACAACATAAACACCTAAAAGAGGGGTGAATTAAGTATGCAAGATAAAACAATAAATTAAAAAAAAATTACCAAATAACATGCAATTCTAAACACTCAACCAAATACAAAAGCAATAAATAATATAAATGCAATAATTAAAGAGTGAGAGTTAAGAGAGATTGCACCAATATTTATAGAGATTCAACAACCTTTCTACTTCTCTCTTTGAACTTTCATTCAAGAGTTTCATTGTCACACACCGGTCTTCTTAGCTGGTGAGACCAAACATTTACATGATTTTTTTATGGGTGTAAGATTATACCCAATCTCTTTGCAGGTTTAAGACTAGAATACCTTTTACCAATACTTGTTAAATGACAAGTATTAAATCACTCATAATTTTGTCTCTAAGAGATTTTCACAAGTGTTTAGAGTGTCACTCATACTTTTCACAATATACTTTCTTGGAGGTCATGATCAATTTTAAAATTCTAGGTATGATAAGTCTAGTATTGTTTGGCAAAACCCAATTACAAATTCTTGATAAGCGAAGTTGATAACTATTATGTTTACAAGTTCTTCGTTCTTGAATTAGAATTATGCATGTGAATGTTTAATCGTAGATGAAGAAGTAAATGCAGACGCAACGAGGCTTTTTGACCTTTTAAAAGACTCCAACAAACTATTATGGGATAGGTGCACAAATCATAGTAAATTATTGGTTATTGCATATGTGTTCACCATCAAGTCAAATCACAAACTGAGTGAGACCAGTTACAACAAAATTGTCAAATGAGCGAGAAGCATTTCACCTGAAGGGAATAAACTGAAAGAGAACTTATATGCTACTGAATCCATGATGGAACCCCTCAGCTTAGGATACTATAAAATTAACATGTGTCCAAAATTTTGTATATTGTATTACCTTGAAAATGAAGATTTAATCGAGTGCAGAATCCGTGGGCATTCTCATTATAGAATCAGATTGATGGAGCTTTTTGTATAAACTCACATGCAAAATGATGACCATTAGAAAGGGTTGTAGTAGCTTGTGGATAGTCGAGTTCAGAAGTTTGTGGAATGTTGGATTTCAACAATTTAATTTGTTAAGTTATTATTTTCTGAATTAGTTGATTTTTTTTGAATTATTTTTTTAACACTCGATTATAAGAGAGATACAAGGATGATTCTTTGACCCATTCAAAACTCGATCTGGATTTGTAATTGAAGGCAAGATCATACGGTGAACTCGATATAAATTGGGTTTATGGTATCTCATACACTACAATTGAGAAGTTGCAGACGGTCCAAAGTGTTTTAGTCATTAGATGCTCATAATTGGTTTTAAGCACTCAATCTATGGAGTTCCAAGTGATTTTAAACTAAAAAATTGAAGCTTGGACGACCCATCTTACTGCTTAGACAAAACGACTTAGTGGTGAGTCCACCGAAATTCAACAATTATACATGAAGCTAAAATCATACATGGGTGGTACATGCGGTCCACCTTATCGCCTCCTCGATCCTGAGGAAGACCCACCACCTCCTCCTGCTCTTCCTTGAGCACCTCTCTTCTAGATGAATTATATTTAAACTGATAAATTTTTAAATCTATAATAAATATTTGATTTTTTTTTATTTTAATTGCTTTTAATTTTTTTTCTATTCTGTTTATTAAATCTATTTTCTTAACAAAATATTTAAACAACTTACTAATAGAACAAGTCCTTTGAAAAATTCCAGAGAGTTGGAAAAAAATTACAGGAAATGTCACTAACATTATTTAATCACCAACGAGTTAATTCCATCAGTAATATGAAAATAAATCACTGATGAAATTACAAATGGTTTTTTAATTTTTTATTCCATCTTCACCGATGAAAATACTGATGAAATGATACCGGTAATTTTTTTTTGCTTTGCGCGCTTTTTCCGTCTATATCCATTAGTTATATTACTGATGGAATGATCGATAAAAAAAATTACCGATGATAAGTTTTTCAACGAATAATAACTGTCAATAATTGTGTTGGTAAAAATAATATCGATGGATCACTATTCTGTCGATAAAATGTAAAATTTTGGCGGTTCAAAATCTAAGAACAAAAGTTGATGAAAATTAGGAAGTAAGACATGTAAATAGAACTTTTTTGGGATTCTTCTTACTGCTTTTTTTTTTTATTATTATTATTTTAAAAGGTCAATAGAAATAGAAATTGAGCTTACAAATGGTGATTGGAAAAGCTTTCTATGAAACTATATATTTCAACATCTAAAAATGAAGTTTGTCCATGTTTTTATTTAAAGATCTCCTAAGATATTTGTCAATTTTTCAAATGAAGTTTATGAAATGATACAAGTTTTCAATCTTATCATCAATAATTTGGTTAATTACTCTCTCACGAATTGAATGAACTTGTATATTTATCAAGACGTGGATAATTCTAAGAATTTGCAAGATAAAGCAAGAAACATATTTTTATTAAATTAAATGTTTTTCGTGATTTTGCAATTGACTAATATTAACAAGAGCTTCATATATTGTTTATGAAGCTCAAGAAACAAAGATTTTACTCCTACAAAATGTACGACCCAAGGCATTCTTGATGATAAATTAATTAACATGTGATTTTGCCATGTTATGAAATAAATTAATTAAATCAACTTTCCATTCTAAGAGCTTCGGGGAAGATCGATCATCAAGTATGAATGTTGACGTTACATCGATCTTGACCAAAAACCTAAGCAACTTGGGGGTGGAGACATCAAAATATTAATTTTAATTAGCAGGGATGAACGTGCATCTTCTCTGATTGATTAGACCCCGAAATATTCCTTTAATTTAAACACCAACTTTTTATTTTATTTTTATAGTTCTACCAATCATAATATTACAGATCAATTTTTCACTTTTATTTAAATACATGTGGCAATTCTTATCTTTCACGAAACCTTAACTTTAGTAGTAATTATCTGATGCATTATTTATATAAATATTTAGTTTGTAAGGCATTTTCTAAAGTACTCACACTCGTGTATTCATCTGAGAATTAATTAAAATCTTAAAATAAAAGGACTCATTACCTTAATTAATTTTTTTATTAATTTATATACTTATTTTTTATAAATTTTTAAAATTAATGAGCTTGTAATTTTCTTCATTTAAACCAGATTTCGTATAGTCAATTATTCTAGGATCTAATTTTATCTAATTAATTGAAATTTTAAAATAAAAAGAAATGGGGTAATAGATCTAAAATTTGGATAAAATATAAACTTAATAACTTAAGATTATTTTAAATCAGAGAATTTGAAAAATAATAATAATTTGGACAATTTAAATTTAAAGAATTCTCTAAAATAAGTGTTTTTTTCTTACCCAAATGAACCGAGTACTCACTCATAAAAAGTAGGTAGGAACACAAAAGAGGAGAGAGGAAATACGAAAGGAAAGTGAGAAAAACGATGGCAATTACGCAATCGCCGGATGGGTGTCCTGTCCGTAGTTCGTTGCTAGTACAGTTCCGTGACTCTAATCCTTCTCTCCTTTTTCGAGAACGCCTTCCCCTTTTCACTCTTCTTTCCTTACGTGTCACATTAGCCCACAAATTGAATTTGCCACTTCCTTCTCTTCCACACACGCACCTCCCAGTTCGATCAATTTCCAATGCGTGTTGTTTTCTTCACGTTTTAGACTTGAGAGCTGGGTTTGGATAAAAAGAAGTGAGTTTCATGTTTCTTTCTTTTGGGTTTAAAGCTGGGGTGGTGGCCATGGAATCTTAAGCAACTTGGGGGTGGATACATCCCACATGAATGAATGAATAATGTCTTTCATATTTGTGCACGGAACCCCATGCTTGGCCAACGGTTTTGGTCTCTCTCTTCTTCCTTTTTCTTCTCGTTTTTGTAAAAGGAAGTTAGTTCGGAACATCGTGTGGCATTTGAGGTTTCGTTTCACGAGTTTTAGCTTGATCGAAAAGATAAATATATCAAAATTCACTCAATCGAATTGATGCCTCGAGTATTTGGGTGCATTGGATACGGAATTGGGTTCTCAAAGTTCAACAATTTTCTATTAAAATGAGTGAATTTGAGCAAAATTAGTAATTTTTGTATGAATCAATTAGATTGTAATCGTATCTCATAGGTAGAGATATGAATGAATTATAGCATTAGCTGCTCAATAAATTTGTAAGGGGTGGAGAATTTGTTCCGTTAATGGAAATGAAAATTAATTTATGATCTCTCATTATGATTTGCAATAGAATATGAGATCATAGGGAATTTTGAAGGAAAAAAAAACATGGTTGTTAGTTGATGATGTTTCAAAATCCAATATATTTAGGGATGATGTTTGTCAATGTTTGGATAGTAAGTAATCATATGTTCACGTTAATATTCTAAGAACATTTTGGTGGGATTTTGGGTCGACCCTCTAAAGATAAAGTCAGTGATTTTTAGTAACGAGTTGTAATAAATAAAAAGAACGAGCTTTAAATTCTAAGAACAAGAGTATCTGTTCTTGTTTTTGTATGATAAATGCTCTGATAATTAAAGTACGAATGCTTAGATAATAGAAATTATGAACCATTTATTTGGGTAATTCAAGGGGTATATATAACTCCTAAACCTTGTCATGTTGCTTGAATAGAAGGGTTAGAGTGTTATTTTCTTTTGATAGCATTAGTGAAGGATAGATATCCCTTACATATCAAGGATAAATTTTGAACCCTGCTATCTTCTTTTCAAGCCTTTGACATTGCTCCTTCATCTTGCGGCTATCAAACTGAGTCTTATTATTAGTGATCTAGATTTTGGGAATTTAAAATCTGTAAATGATGTTCTTCCATAAGAAAAAGATGATCTTGTTGGTGGTGATATCTACCAAAGCTCTAGAATCGGAGTATATACCACAAAATTCTGTATAGGTTTCCTTCAAAACATAAGTGCTTTCTCCAGGAGACAAGCACTTTAACAAGGGAGTTAAGAAGTTCGACTGAATTGACCATGTCAACCAAAAAACATCCTACTACTCATCTAATTAGATGAATGGCCCCATTTCTATTCAAGGGCTACTCCCTAGTAATCAAATAATCTTGAATGAGAGTTCTCTAATCATTCTGTATTAACTGGGGCGACCACTTACCTTCATTATATACTTGATTTCTCTAAGATTTCAATTCATACCTTCATAGGGAGTTCTACTGAATTGGAGCTTGCCAATTTCAATAAGAGATCTAACATGCAATTCTCTTCCCTTAGAATACGATCAATTGAAATTTCTCCGCCTGTATCTATTAGTTGTACTTGGACTTTCTACAAATACTTCATCAAAGTGGGGTTTCTCACTTTATATGTCCCTTAACACTATCCTACTATCAACTAGAAGTCATTGTGGATATAGAGAGGGAAAACCTCATAAGCTTCTGCTAGCCCAAACTTGGTAGGAGAGTTTCATACCCTGACATATTATTGGTGCCTAAAAATTCAAATAAAATCCTATACTCAAAGACCTGCCCATGAGGACTCATAAGCACTACCTCAACACCACTTCCTTCTAAATTGGAAGATCTATTGATATATAATCAAGGAGAGATGAATTGTATGGATTCTGATGAGATCTCAACTTCACCCGAGAGGATCAACTACTCAGCCATTAACATAGGTTTGTCCTAGATGTCATTCTTAAAAGAACTTTTTGCTATGAAGTCTACTAAAGCTTACCTTTTAATAATTGGTATTGGTTGGTATAGGTTTCCATATTCTCTTAACTCAAATGCCCATTTCACTAGATCTAAGCGCTCACTAGAGCTAAGGCCATCTTTTCCACTTTTAAATATATTATCTCAGCATCATGGAGAGTTCGATTGTAATAGTAGACTGAGCATTGTACACCGTTTTCTTTCCTAACTAATACTACACTAACTACTTGATTAGAAACCCTAAGATAGAGAAACAAACTCTTATTTTCCTTTGGTAGTGACAAGATTTTAAGAGATAAGAGATAAGTTTTGAACTCTTTAAAAGCTTTTACCATTCCAGTATCCACTTAAAGTTTATGATATTCTTCAAAGTCTTGAAGAATGGTAAGTCGCATTCCCCTACTCCATTTATCAAAGCCTTTGAAGCTATTGGCTCAATCAATTACTCCACCTTAAACATTTTTTTATTAAACCTCTTCAAATATGCCTTGGTGGATCCCTCTCCTGATTGAGTAACAACAAAGCGCTCTATAGATCTTCTTTTGAAGGGTATATTAGTGTTAAAACGTGAAACAAGTTTAGAACAAATGTAATTAAAACTCATGATAAAGCCTAGCTTCAGGTTGTTATATTAGGCTCATGCTGACACGTGAAAGTTGTAGGGAACATCTTACACATAACATTAATGTTTTGGATGACTAACATTCCAATTTGATCTGTATATTTTGGACATGTTCTCGTGGATCTACCAGACCATCCTTGTTGTCCAAAGTCATCTTCAGGGATATATACTACTTAAGGATAAAGGTGTTCAAGGCTTGTCTAGATAAAGGTGATCACTTTATCTCATGAGGTTTGTAGATCTCATCTTATATGTATTTACCAGCCAAACTTCTCTTAAATTGTTGTCCAATAGGCTTTGAAGGGTTGGAGAATTCTAGCGTGGAACAACATGATTGATGGTTAACTTTTATCTTATAGTGGTTAAAAGGATCATGTATAGAGTGACCACTTATAGGGAGAGCTTCATGTTGATGAGAACAACCTCTAGAGGGACTAAGAGATCACTAGGGTGGAAAGCTCTTCAAGCATTTTGCTTAGCCTCCTTTGGATAATAATATTATCTTTTGACTGAGGGGATAACTTATGATTGACAAGCTAGGACTAAGGAGTTACATAATAAGCTAAAACTATCTGGTGTGGTAAGGTCTGAAATTGCTCTTGGGTTGAGAACACGACTCGAGTAAAGGCTTGCACTTGGTTGATGGGTTGTTAAAACTCTAATTTAGTAGATGTGCCAGCAATTACAGGGAGGTCCATAACACGTCCCATCCTAAAGGTATCTTGATTGTCTACCATTGATAGCAATTTGAAATGTTAAAAACCAGCTTTGGAAGAACAATTGATGGTTTTTTTTTTTCAGGTTCCCATAGACGGTGTTAATTGATAATGTTCCAAAATCCAATATGTTCAGAGATGAGGTTTTTGAGTGTTTGGACAGTGGGTAATTATACATTCATGTCAATATTCCCTTCTCGAGAGTTTATAAAGTAGATGGTTGGTGGTAGAAGGTCTAAGACCAATACAACAATCCTTTTTGGTGGGGTTTAGGGACTCTCCAATGATAAAGTTAGTGACTTTTAGTAAGAGATTGTAATAAAGGAAATAACAAAATTTAAATTCTAAGAACAAAAGTGTTTGTTCTTGTTTTTGTATGATAAATACTTGGAGAATTAAAATACAAATTCTTAGAGAATAAAAATTATAAACCCTTTACCTAGGTGATTCAGGAGGTATATATAACCCTTGAACCTTGTCATGTTGCTTGAATGAAAGAGTTGAAGTGTCATTTTCTCATTATAGTTTTAATGAGGGGTAAATATCTTTTACACAATATTAATATTGATGGAAATATGGTAGGCTCTTAGAAGACTTTTATACATTTGATGGTGTAGATAGATGATTATTCTTAACATTAACATTTTAAGTTAAAAGTTAAGAATAAACAAATAAACCCTTGTGATCCAACATGGGGCCCATAATGATCTCAGGCCCTTACCCACTTTGATTTGGCACGATGCCAAGCTCACAAGTGCTGGGTTTGGCAATTTATCAGACTCATGTTTGTTTGGACTCAATGCGTAACTAATCCAGAGATGTTGGATATGGCAGCTTGCTAGACCCATATTTGTTTGAGCTCAGCACATAGCTGAACCAAGGAAGGCTAGGTCTGGTAGTTCATCAGACCCGTGTCTTTTTAGGCTCAACGTATAATTATACCCAGAGACATTGGGTCTAACAACTCACTAGACCTATGTATGTTGGGGCTTATCGTGTAGTTGAACCCTGAGATGTTAGGTCTAACATCTTGTCAGATCCACGTGTGTTTGGGCTCACCGCATACCTAAACTCACGAGTTGTGGGTACGGAAGCTCAAGCAAAACAACATCTATTTAGGCTCTACACGTAGCTGGTCCCAAGGGTGTTGGGTCGGCAGCTTGCCTTACCCACGTCTGTGTAGGTTTTGTGCGTAGTTGAACCCAAGGATTTTGGGTCTTATAGCTTGCCAAACCAATGTCTCTTTGGTTTTTGGGATCAGATCATAGCTAAAATTAAGTATTATGACAGTTAAAAACTATTAAGTATTGCTTACATGTGTTCTGAACCACGTGGAAATTGCTCATCTTGTATTTGAAAAATTTAAGATTCAGCCAGATGTTAATTTTAAGATAGTAAAAATTAATGATGTTGTCTACGAGAAATTATTCAATTTATTAGTTTATGTTAGTGTAAGAGAAAAATTATTTAAAAACAATATGTTAATATTGCACATACCAAATAAAAGGCCTTAATTCATCATAGTTAAATAACATATAATTATGTGCATGTCTAAATTTGATTTTTATCAAGTATCTTTCTCTCACTGTATTTTTTGATAAAGGTCATCCAAGATGAGAAAATATTGACAAATTCCTACTCGAAAGCACTTCCCCATCATTATCATGTCTTAAAACGCGGTTGATTCATGTTCTCAAGTGAGGCTCAAAATAATATAGTAAATATTGAGATCTCTTCAATAATATAAGCTTTGCATATTGAAGCCTCAACATGTGTCGTGTTTTTTAATTTTTTTTTAAGGTTGAACAAGTATTTGCTTGGAATTAAATGAATGCCTTCAATTAAAAAAATAAAGATAATAGAAATTTAATTGGGATGCATGTGTAATCCTTAACCTCTTAAATAGATACACTTATCTGTATTGGACAAGGCCTTTAAACTTTCCCTTAAACTATAAATATAAAGGTAGATGTTCAATTAAGTCGAATAAGGATGGAAGGAATATCATCTAAAGTATGTAGATTGTCTTAACGATATTCGTTTCAAGCTTCTACATATATTGGGTATGAATCTTGTTGAAGTATTTATCTCTAAAACAATTGACTGATCTTTGTGAATGCCCATATCCCTTTTGGTAATAAATCTCAGTAAGCAAGTGAAATGAGTGTTTATATAAACACATGGCAATTATGACTCTTTATTCCATACAATCTGTCATTCTCCAAATTCACTAATCTAAATATATTCGAATCATATCAATCAGGAAAATGCATACTTTTAAGCCATTATAAAATAAGTAACTGTGCATTCTTATCTAAAGCAAAACTGACTTTGGGCTTTACCATCCGTGACCCATAATAAACCAACTTCATATTCTTAAAGTGACAAAACAAAGGTATATCTATTATAGAATTTATATTGTCATTTGTCTTCCCTTTCACATTCATCATCGTGTTAAAAATATTTTCAAACATATTTGTTTTAATATGCATTACATCCAAATTATGACGGAGAAAATTAGTCTTTCAATAAGGAAGCTCCTAAAAAATACTTCATTTTACCTAATTATGGGTCCCATCTAAACTAGAAAAAAATTGATTACAGATTGAAAATCAAACACAATGCCTTCGTACTGTGATACCGCATCATATAATTTTTGACATAACAGTACTGGTAGTACAACATCCCTTTCAACTCTATCTACAAAGAAGTCTCTTTTGCTTTTTCTGTATTTGTGATTGGTTGGTAAAAACCTCTTGTGGCAATAAAAAAAGATGTTTTACCACTATTTATGAAGGTAAAGGCTTTATTATTCTCCATATAGTATGGACATGTTAATTTTTTCATGCGTTCTCCTATAAGAAACTAACTCATAAGTAGAAAAATCATTGGTAGTCCACATTAAAGTTGTCTTCATTTAATAATTTTGTTTTTTTTTTGAGACATTATACATTAAAATCTCGAATGACCACAATTGATTCAACTCATCATTAAATGATCAAAGACAAACATCTATATTCTACCTAGACTATTAGGACCAAGTACGACCGTATATAAGAACATGAATGTCACTAACCAATAAGAATATGCTGCAGCAAATGACCCAAATGGATTGAATCCATCTGTATATAACATAACATGTATGTTTTGTTGTTTTATTGAAAACTAAGGATGCACCTTATTAAACTCCTTCTAAGCTTCACCATTGAAAGGGTATATCAGGACTTCATCCACCGCATCATGTGAATGATACCATGTCATATATTCAAAAGTCTTCAGAGGCATGAATAAGTTTTGCTGTCTAGTAGTGATTAGAAAGTATCTCAGTTTTCTATATACAACAAGAGTTCTTTCTTTACCAGTTTTGGGATTATACCAAGCATGCCTAAAAGTTCTATAATTGGTCAAATCTATATTTTTAGGTAGTACAACATGTAGAAGTTTGGACACATGTTAAGTTTTTGGTATCTTAGGCTAAGGAGTTTCATCAAAGATTTAACAACATAGAAGTTCTCTTTCAACCTATTCCCTTAAGATAAAATGCTTCTCGCCTATTCAATAATTTTGTCATCACTAATCTCACTTAGCCTATGATTTAACTTGATGGTGAACACTTGTACAATGACTGATAATTTACTATGATTTGTGTACCCATCTTATAATGCTTTGTCAAAATATTTCAAAAGTTAAAATAACCTAGTTGTGTCTACATTTGGTTCTTCATCTACAATTGAACATTTACCTGTATAACCCTAATTCATTATCATTGCATCTATAACCATACTTCTACAATTATTATTATTATCATCTACAACTTCATACACATTATTAAAACTAGACGTTGACTCAACCATCATTTCTATCAAGGTCTTGTAAGGAACATAAGGTTCTCAAAGTGCAAACCAACACAAGTATTTTTCCATGAATTTTTTTTTTATAAAAGATGTATCATAACAATATCTGGATCAAAAAACATTTATTTTTACACCTCTTACATGGACATCTAATACCATCTCCACTAATATATTTCGGATTAGATAGTGTGTAACTAATAAAATCCTCAACCCCATTAAATAATCCATCATGCGCAATCTTTTGGGTGAAACTTAATATATCTAACAACAATCATCCATTACTTATATCAAACCTATATAGAATATTGATGATAACATTTATTAATTAATTATGTGAACTAAATAAATTAGTTAACACTGGTTTACTCAAACTTATTTAATATATTTTAATAATACCCTCTAATGATTATCGATTTTCTCCAAAAAAAATTCAAATTCCTCCAAATTTACCTAAATTTTCAACTTAACAATAAAATTGATAAAATATAAAAAGTACCTGTTAAATAACCTATTATTTATTTAATTATAAAACACCTAAGTTACAAAATAAAACTCAATTTTATTAAATAACAAACAAATATAATTTTTCAAAATCTCAAATAAACTGAAACATGTACAAATCATACATTTATATAATAAATTTCTATTCGAAAAAGCTATAAAACAAGTAAACACACAAACAAACTACATAAAAAAATACCAAGAAATTAAAATAAAGAATGGGTTACAATAAAAAAATAGATATGTTTGCATACTTGATGTGGCAGATCTTCAAAAACAAAATTGAACCAGAATATGGATATTGACAAACTAAGTGTTGAGGTGGCTGAATTTGTGATGATAAGAGCTTGATTTGCAACAAAATAAGGTGGGTGTTGTTTTCTCCAGAAAAAGAAAGAAGAAGAAGAAGAAGAAATGGGGGAGGGATGAGAGGATCTAACAGATTATAACTTAAATATTACCAATAGATACACCGACAAATATTAGCAATGGTTATATTTTATTCGGTAATTTTATCTGTAATATTTTGATGGAAATAACGAGAGAATACCCGCCCATTTTTTTCATTCCTTGTTTTCCACTTGTAATTCTCTTAATATTCATTGATAAAAACATCGATGATATGTTCCGCCGATAAATGTCACCATAATTACCAAAAATATTTTTTTGTCAATATTTCTTTTTATATTTGAGAATTTTTGGGCAAGGGTAGATTTTCCACTCAACCTTGGCAGGTTAGATTGTACTAGTATAATTGGAAGTTTTTTTCTTTTTCTTTTTAATTAATGTGACATGATTTGTCTGGTATCCAAGCATTGAATTTGTTTAAGAATGACAACACACCATGTAATTCAAGGGCAAGCAACGTTTCGTATCCTCTCTGCCCTAGTCTATAGACTATATACTGAGAACGTAATATTGTTTGAATTTCATATAAGAATTCCTTAATTAGTCTTTTTGGTCGAACATCACTACCAAGTTGCGGTGGCTTTGACAATTGAGTTTTTTCCAGCAAATTAACTCGATAAAAGTCTGCTTCTAATCAACCTTTTGCTTGGCTATACATGCATGTCATGACTTGCTTCTCTAGACTTAGCCAACCCGACTTTCGTACTCCTTCTCGAAGTATTGTTCTTTTATTATTATTATTATTATTATTATTATTATTATTATTGTTATTACTACTACTACTAATAAAAAAAAAGTAAACACAAATTAGTTTCCAAAGACAGGAGGAAAAAATAGCTATGAGAACATGCTTGGGATTAAGGAAATTAACAAGAAGATTCGTAGGCTCAAACTTCGGTTTTACTTATGAGCTAGCTGCAATATTTGATAATTAAATTAATCATCACATAATTTATTTCAGCCAACTTAATTTAACCACGTAATTAAATCTTCTTTCCTCGATTAAAAAAATTATGAAATCAATGAAAGGGAGGAAAGATTATAGCTTCCGGCCATTTCAGCATAAAAAAATTGTCAAATAATAGAGCATAAAAAAATTGCCAAACACTGATAAAATATTTTTTATCAATATTTTATGATACTTTATGATGATAAGAAGGATAAAATATCTTTATAAAAAATATATCGCGTAATAACCGATGGCTTATTTTCTGAAATTACTAACAGAATAAAAAAATATAAAAATTTTATCGATGATTTCGTTAATAAGATGACATGTAAGCAATATTTTTCTATAAAAAATTCTTTTAGCAAATTTAAAAGTGTTATGACTAACACCAGCATCATCCTTTCCTTTTTCTTCTTCTTCTTCCTCCAATTTCTCTTTAATTGCAAATCAAAATAGGAGCCCTTCCCCTTTATTTGCCACAAATCTAGGCCTCATCATTATAAATTTTATCACCCAACACACCACACACCGTAGTGTCAATATCATTGTCTTGGTATAGTGTTTTCTATATATTCCTTACACCAAGTAAGCAAACCTACCCACTTATATTTTAAGTTAATATATTAATATTTTTATTAGTATTTATAGCGTAGTTTGGTTGTATATTTGTAGCATAGTTTGATTCTTACTAAAGATCAAATTTTCTAAATACAAAATAAACAATTTATCACGTGTTTTAAAACAAAAGTATGTTATAATTTGTAACTATAATAAGAATATATTTACTTAATTTTTTTTATCTACTGTTAGTTGTTATCTTTAACCAGGTATACAATATAGAAGGCAATACTAATGGTTTGAAATTGTTATCTTTGGGTCATGAATGAAAGGTTCAATGTTATAATAGGTACTTTGTCAATAGATATGTTTTTAATATAGAAAAGTATAAAGATTGTAGAAATACCTATAATATTAAGGTTTGTGTTAAGGAATCAACTTTGAAT
>Ga0325410_1004330_pt1 | contig 15908 bp, 7 predicted proteins | sample PopdelMetagenome_16_FD_206182 | JGI IMG/M metagenome (GOLD analysis project Ga0325410, IMG submission 206182) | Populus deltoides microbial communities from Bellville, Georgia, United States - Xylem-PdIQD-R3 | ecosystem: Host-associated > Plants > Phyllosphere > Stem > Wood/Secondary xylem...
ATAGTCTTCGGCCGACATCGTTATTATGAGAGGAACTTGATTTGTTGTCAACATAAGTTAGCATCATGAATACCTGATAAAATTTATAAGTATGGTGTTACGTAAATAAGATGATTAATATGATTATATTAATAATTTATAAAGAGTTTATACTTTACTTATCTCTAATACTATTAGTGGATCCTCTAACCTTGACCTTTGTTTTTATCATTGTTTAATATTCACATTCATCTTACATCTCAAAGTCCTCTTTAACTCATCATCACCATCGTCATCATCATCATCATTGTTGTTGTTGTTGTTATTTATATAGTTCACCTTCCTGTGGTTCGACCCCGGTCTTGCTGGGTTATTTATTACTTTGATACTCCTGCACTTGGGATAAGACATCAACTCTTTGATCGTGTCAGTAAACTTATCAAATCATTATATTGTTTGAAATAAACACCTAAACAATAACATGAAAAATTTAACAAGGTTATGTTCTCAAATTTAAAATCAACAAAGTTGATATATGTGTTTATGTGAAAAACACAAATAAAGGTTATGTCATTGTATATTTCTATGTGAAAGTTATGCTTATTTTAGGCAGTAATGACCACATCATCAAGTCTACTAAGAAAATATTGACTAAATAAGTTTGACATGAAAGACTTGGGTGTTGCAGATGTCATACTAGAAATAAATATTTTTAGGACATCTAATGAATTGGTATTTTTTTCAATCTGATTATATTGAGAAAATTCTCGACAAACTATTTAAAGGTGACAATAGCATTGTGAAAATACCAATGGACTTGAGTATCTATCTGTCTAAAAATAAAGACAATAGAATAAACCAATTAGAATATTCATGGATAATTAAGAGCTTAATATCTGTTATGTTGTTTACTTAGTTAGCAAACTGAGTAGATTTTTAAGTAATCTAACTATGGATCATTAGGAAGCAATACAAAGGATACTAAAATATTTGAAGTATACCGTTGACTATAGGCTACACTATAATGGTTACCTAGCCATACTAAAGTGGTATAATTATGCTAATTGGATATCTAACAATGAGGATTCAAAATCCACAAATGAATATGTCTTCACGCTTGTTGTAGAAGTAATAAATAACCCGGCAAGACCGCGGTCGAATCACAGTGAGGTGAACTATATAAATTACAAATAATATATGTATTTAATAAAACAAAGAATTTATATGAATTTTATGGGATATTGATGTAAGGATTAAATAAGGATAAAATAAATGTCAAGGTTAGAGGATCCACTAATGGTATTTCAAATAAGTATAGTATAAACTCTTTTTTATTACTCAACTGGAAACCACACACAAAGGAGGTTCCAATCGGATTATAAATTGTTAAAATTATTACATTAGTTATCTTATTCGAATAATGCTAATACTTATAAATGTTGTCAGGTATTCATGATGTTAATTTATGTTACAAACAAATCAAGTTCCTTTCATAACACAGGTGTTGGTTATACCATACAGTTGGTTATGAAAGGATCAAATATTTATTATACCAAGGGTTATACAACATAAATCTAGATTAACTATTTAACATGCAAAGTATTAAGAGTGAATAAGATAACAAATACAAAACATGTTAGTATCAAACATTAAAGTCCATGTTAAGTTTACACTATACTTATTCTTACACCATTAGTGTAACCTTTTCACCTTGACATAATAAACTTAACTAAACATAATGAAAAAGAGAAACATAAATAAACAACATAAGAACATAAGTATATTAAAGGAAATGAAAAGCATAAACAAGAGATTGAGGAAAATATAACATGAAATAAAACTTAAACATTACAAAAATATAAAGAAAGAAATAAAGAGCATGATCTTGATCTGAAAATCAAGATGCCTAAATGCATGACAAATGCCTCCTTTTATAGGCCAAAATTCAGAACTACTGATTTGATGACTAATTGTTGAGTGAGTGACCACTTCTTCACTTGGTAGCAATCCTTATCTTTCTGTCTACGGAAAACATCATTGCTAACATCAGAATTTGAGCAGATAGTCTTCATAAAAGTTCAGGGAAATTGTCTCAGGTTTCCAATAAAACAAGAATCGGTGCATTTTTAGTTTAGAACTTGAGATATGGGCTTAACACTGAATAACATCTGGGCTGTAGGACAGATTCTGACTTCTCTGTTGTTGCTACAATTTAAACTTGAAAGTTGTCCTTTTGAATCTTGGACTCTTCATGAAAGTTTTAGGCGTATGTCTTAGCTTCCCATACATATAAACCAGACCTAAATTCAAGTTTTACAGCTTCAGTTATGATCCAATAACTGAATGGTGTTCTAGTTTGTACTGAACCAACATCTCTTTTCTAAGCTTAACCCTCTCTTTGTCTTCTCAATTTCAGTAGTTAAACTCATTAATCAATCCTTTGATTTATGTGATAGACCTGCATTTAAGATGAACATTTACCATAAATTAAAGGTATCTTATATTATTAGACATGTTATTATAAAACATGTTCTAGTTAAGGAGATATTGATACTTCGAGTGCAAAATGATGATATAAAACCTTGATAAAAATTCACTTTTAAGTACTAATCACACCCCCAAACTAGCTTATTACTAGTCTCTACTAATCAAAGCGTTAAAATAGAAAAATAATTTGCAAGTTCCACAAAGCAAGGCATTCATCATTCAACTTTCATTAATCTATCCAAATAAACAAACTTTCATTAAATGTATATATATGCTTCATAATGTTGAAACAAGATATTAATAAACCTTTTTTTTATGTGCTAAATGTATGAAAACATAGATGATAGGGCTTTTATTGGAAGAAAATAAAATTTTGTTCTAATGTTTTTCTAAGGTTACTTTTTTGGGTTGGGATTATTTTCATTTTTTTTTCTTTTTTTTTAAATATATATATACATATAACTTAAAACACAATGCATCTTTAACCTATATAACGAGCTTCGGCTAATGACTCCCAGATTAGTTGGTCTTAAGGCATTAGGTGTTGAGACACCCCTTCGAGCTTAGTAACTCGGGTTGCAGATACTAATACGTAGATAATGCAATGTTTGATTCCCTTAAGCTTTTCTCCTTAACCCATGTAACAAGCACTGGGCCAATAGCTTCTAAATCTATTGACTTTAGGATATTAGGTGTTAAAACACCCCTTCGGGCTTAATTGCTTAGGTTAGGGAGACTACGAAACCAAACTTATCTATGTTTTTATTATCATCAATATTATCAATTTGTTTTTATTTTTTTGTTTATTTTTTTTGGAAAATTATATACTATCTCTTTCCCTTAGTTGTTACCTTTAACAAAAGAACATAAATAATGTAATAATCCAATGTGCAACCCACAATCATATGTTAAAGTGTGTGTGTGAAAATGAAAGTTTAAGAATACTTGTTAAATGAGTATATGAGCAGAATCAAGTGATAACAATGCGAGAGTTTGTAAACCTGAATATTTCAAGAAGTATTCTGACAGACCTTGATAAGAATATTTACTATGATGCGTCTCAAGAGACAATTTAATTCCTGCTTACTCTACCATCCTAATAACAGTTTTGTCAAATGGTTTTAATAATAGTAAAAAACAATTAGTAAGTTAGTTTTTTTTTAATGTCAACTATTACCCTCTCCCTCCAACCAAAACAAGACATTGTCCTCAATCTCCTAAGGTAGAAAGATAAAGTATAGAAGATATCACCTGAAACAGCGAACACTTACAAACCTGAAACACACTTAAACAAATATAAGAAATAATAAAACAAAATAATATGCTATTAATAAAACCAAAAGACACAAGTTCTTACAAACTAAGGCTTAAATTGTAGTTGTGATTATGGCTCACATCTTCCCTTGGTTTTATGTCCAAGAACGGCTTCAACGCCCTCTATGGGTCGGGGATAAGCTTCCCATCCAGTTTTCTTAAAAAATGACAAACAGGGTCTTTTTTAGTCAGATTCCCAAGACTAAATTGATCATTTTTTTTATGAAAATGGGGCTAAAAATCATGAATTGAACGATGCACATCTCCACTAGAATACGTCTCAAGAGTTAATAGAAGATTATCTAAAGACTCTTTACTCATTCCATCCTTAATGAATTGTATTTATCTTTATGGTTTATAGATACCATTCCTAAAGAATGACATTGTGCATTACAAGTCCATCTGGCACATCGGTGACAAACTTTCAGTCATTTTACATGACGTTTCTTCGCAAAAGTGCTTTTACCTATCCCAGGTATGTATAAAATAAAAGAATTGGAAGACTCACCTGGTAAGCGGACCTTTGCATCAAATAGCCAGCGAATATTTTTGGTGCTTTTTTTGTCCTCAATTTCTTCTTGAGAATAAATCATTTGCAAATCTGCATATTTTTCAAACTCAGTTTTACTCACAGTAGATTCAAATTGATCATAAACTAATTCTTTAATAACATCTACTTCCTGTGAATCAATATTATCTCCAGGTTGCTTGCAAATGTTAAAAATAATCATCTCCAATGTCATGTTTCCAAATGATAGCTTCATCAGTCCATTCCTACAATTAATCAATGCATTAGAAGTTGCAAGAAACGGACGTTCTAAAATAACAAAAAATGAATTACATGCTTCAACAGGTTGTGTGTCCAAGACAATAAAATCCACAGGATAAATGAATTTATAGACTTGTATTAACACATCTTAAACTATTCCTCTAGGCACTTTTACAGATCTATCGGGAAGTAAAAGAGTTACAGAAGTTGGTTTTAACTCACCTAAATTGAAACTTTGAAAAACTGAATATGGATGTAAATTCACACTAGCTCCAAGATCAAGTAAATCTCTTTCAATTTTATGTTCTCCAATAAAGTAAGAAATTGTGGACAACCAAGTCTTTATATTTCAAAGTGTTATTGTTCTGAGGAATTGCACTTACTTGTTCGGCTAAAAAGTCTTTCTTTTTCACATTCAGTTTTCTCTTCACAGTGCACAGATCTTTCAAAAATTTAGCATAGGAAGGTACCTATTTAATAGCATCCAGTAAAGGTATATTGATCCTTACTTGTTTGAAAGTTTCAAAGATTTCAGAGTTGTGACTGACTTTCCTTTGTTTGGTGGTGGTATGAGGAAATGGAAGTGCTGGTGGGGAATCAGTCTTTTCTTTGCAATATTTAGATTCAACCCCTTCCTTACCATCAAATATTGACTCATCATCTTTCTCACAAGGTTCAAGAGTGGGTTTTTCAATAACCTTACAACTACAAAGAGTGATGACTGATTTGACTTGATCCATGTGTTGTGATTAGTACTTAAAAGTGCATTTTTATCAAGGTTTTATATCATCATTTTGCACTTGAAGTATCAATAACTCTTTAACGAAAGCATGTTTTATAATAACAAGTCTGATACTATAAGATACCTTTAATTTATGGTAAATGTTCATCTTAAATGCAGGCCTATCATATAAATCAAAGGATTGATTGATGAGTTTAACTACTGAAATTGACAAGACAAAGAGAGGGGCAAGCTTAGAAAAGAGATGTTGGTTCAGTTCAAACTGGAACACTATTCGGTTATTGGATCATACCTGGAGCTGTAAAACTTGGATTTAGGTCTGATCTATATGGATGGAAAGCTAAGATATAGGCCTAAAACTTTCATGAAGAGTCCAAGATTCAAAAAGGTTGTTTTCAACTTTCAACAGAGAAGTCAGAATCTGTCCTGCATCCCAGACATTGTTCAGTGTTCAGCCCATATATCGTGTTCTAGAAGTCCAAATGCACCGATTCTATTTTTTTTGGAACACTGAGACAATTTCCTAGAACTTTTATGGAGAATATCTGTTCAAATTCTGACGTTAGCAATGACGTTTTATTCAGACAAGAAGATAAGGATTGTCACCAAGTCAAGATGTGGCCACTCACTCAACAATTAGTCATCAAATCAATAGTTCTAAATTTTGGCCTATAAAAGGAGGCATTTGCCATATATTTAGGCATCTTGGTTTTCAGATCAAGATCATGTTCTTGCTCTCTCTCTTTATATTTTTGTAATGCTTAAGTTTTGTTTATATTAATCTCTTGTTTATGCTTTTCATTTCTTTTCCTTTACTTAGTTAACTTATATCTTATTTATGTTCTTATGTTGTTTATTTATATTTCTCTCTTTCATTATGTTTAGCTAAGTTTATTATATCAAGATGAAAAGGTTACACTAATGGTGTAAGAATAAGTATAGTATAAACTCAACATGGACTTTAATGTTTGATACTAACATGTTTTGTATTTATTATCTTGTTCACTTTTAATACTTTACTTGTTAAATGGTTAATCTAGATTTATATTATATAACACTTGGTACAATAAATACTTGGCACTTTTATAGCCCAACCGTATGGTATAACCGACACCTGTGCTATGAAAGGAACATGATTTGTTGTTAACATAAGTTATAATCATGAATATCTGACAACATTTACAAGTATTAGCATTATTCGAATAAGATAATTAATGTAATCATGTTAACAATTTATAATCCAATTGGAACCTCCTTTGTGTGTAGTTTCCAGTTGAGTAATAAAAAGAGTTTATACTATACTTGTTTGAAATACCATTAGTGGATCTTCTAACCTTGACAATTAGTTTATCCTTGTTTAATCCTTATATCAATATCACATCTCAAAGCTCTCTTCAACTCCTTTTTTGTTATTATTTATTTCTTTATTTGTAGTTACAGTTAACCTTCCTGTGGTTCGACCCCGATCTTGCCGAGTTATTTATTACTTCGACACTCCTACACTTGGGAGAAAACATCAACTTTTTTGTCATGTCACTTATATTATTAGAAATGTTATTATAAAACATGCTCTAGTTAAGGACATATTGATACTTCAATTGCAAAATGATGATATAAAACCTTGATAAAAAAACATTTTTAAGTACTAATCAGTGGATCAACTGTTTCATGAAAATCCCCCAAACAAATATGTATCACTAGATCCATGATCGAATAAAAATTGATAAAGGTGTAAAGACAGCTAGATGGATTTAGAATTTCTTAGAGGATTTTTCATGTTGGATAAAACTAGTGTCAACTATTTATATCCATTACGACAGTGAGTCAACAATTAGAAGTGCATAAAGTATTATGTATAATAGTAAGTGTAGATATATACACCGTAGATATAATATCATTAAACACTTGCTCTTAAATAAAATTATTTCCAACTTTATAAACTCAAAGAAAATTATTGTGGATCTGATAACCAAAGGTTTGTCAAGAGATCTTGTGTATAATTCATCAAGGGGAATAAGCTTAAAGTTTTTAAAAGATGAAAGAGGGTAATGATAGTAATCATACCTAGTTGATTAGAGATTCCATGATTTAGGTTCAATGGGAAACACTGTAGCAATCCATAGTGTTTTTTTTAAAAAAACAACAAAGCTAAATTTTCAACCAGCTCCATATTAAAAAAATAAATCAATAAAAACAATTCTGAAATAAAACATAAAAAATTAAAAAAAGAAGAAGAAGAAGACAATTTTGGGAAAAAAGCAAAAAAAAAAAAAAAACATGTGGGGAAAGTTAAAGCTGAATTCTCAACCAGCTCAATATTAAAAAATAAAATCGATAAGGATGATTTTGGAAAAAACATGTGGGGAAACACTGTAGCAAAACAAAAACCATGTGGGGGAACATTGTAACAATCCACAATGTTTTTTTTTTAAAAAAACTATGAAGCAAAATCGACAAAGACCATTTTGGAAATAAAAAGAAAATCATAAAAAAAGTAAAAAAAACCATATGGGGAAACACTGTAGTAATCCATAGTGTTTTAAAGGAAAAAAACTACAAAGCTAAAAAATAAAATCGACAAAGATAATTCTGAAAAAAAAATCATTAAAAAAAACCATGTGGGGAAATACTGTAGCAATCCACAGTGTTTTAAAGAAAAAAACTAAAAAACTAAATTCTCAACCAGCTCAATAGTTAAAAAAAATCGACAAAAATAATTCTGAAAAAAAAGCAAAAAAAGGAGACAATTTTGAAGAAAAACAAAGAAAAGAGAAATAGAAAAAAAACATATGGGGAAAGCTAAAGCTCAATTCTCAACCCGCTCAATATTAAAAAAAATAAATTCGACAAAGAGAATTTAAAAAAAAAAACACTTGCAAGGAAACACTGCAGCAAAACAAAAACCATGTGGGGGAAACACTGTAGCAAATCCAGAGTGTTATTTTTGAAAAAACTACGAAACTAAATTCTCAACCAGCTCAATATGAAAAAAAAATCAACAAAGACTAGTTTGAAAAAAAAAGGAAATAAATCATAAAATGTTAGGAAAAAAAACCATGTAGGGAAATATTGTTGCAATCCACAATGTTTTAAAGAAAAAAACTACATAGCTAAATTTTCAACCAGTTCAATAGTTTAAAAAAATTGGCAAAGATATTTTTTTTAAATAAAAACAAAAAAATTAAAACAAATAAAAAGTCAATTTTGGAAAAAAAAAACATGCAAAAAAAAAAGGGGAACAAAGGCGCAAAAAAAAAACATGTGGGGAAAGCTACAGTGCATTGGAGAAACACCGTAGCAATCCACAATGTTATTTTTTAAAAAAAATACAAAGTTAAATCCTCAACCAGCTCAATATGAAAAAAATAAAATCAATAAAGACCAGTTTAAAAAAAAATAAATCATAAAAAGAAAAAAAAAACTATGTAGGGAAATATTGTAGCAATCCACAATGTTTTAAAGAAAAAAACTACATAGCTAAATTTTCAACCAGTTCAATATTTAAAAAAATTGGCAAAGATAATTTAAAAAAAATTAAAAAAATTAAAAAAACAAAAAAAAGTCAATTTTGAAAAAAAAACATGTAAAAAAAAAGGAAACAAAAGAAAAAAAAAACATGTGGGGAAAGCTACAGTGCGTGGGAGAAACACTGTAGCAATCCACAATGTTATTTTTTTATCTAAGTAAATAGTCAATTTAAAAAAAAACATATAAAAATACAGAAATAAAAAAAAAAACATGTGGAGAAAGCGATTCCCCACGCGTTTTAGAGTTATTGATAAATTAGTCCCCATGGACAATGCAAGACCTTTCTGTAAGAATAAGCAGGGTTTGTTTTCCCACGCTTATTTATCTTTGCCAAGGAAAGTATTCACTTGTATGATAGATAATACGGTTTGAGTGCTATCCCATAACGTATCACCCTATATGCAAATAAATCCATCTTTCTCACTCTACATTTTGCTGATGATCTGATGATCTTTATCAATGGAGAATTAAATGCAATGAAACACTACAAGACATAGAGTACGAAACGCATGCCATATCCAAGACACAAAACAAGAAATGCAACTGGAGCCTAAAAACTAATGGGCTAGGATGTGCACGTCTACAAATCATTTGGGCTTGATATTGGATTTGGGGTCTTCACCAAGCCAGATGAGACTTTACATTCAATTATTATTCAATATACTAGAAGGATTAATTATCCCTGCCACTATTTACTTAGATATAAATCATTGTGCATTGAAGCATTGTAATGACAAAGCTATACTTGCTATAAAGATTTGCAAAGACTAATGAGGATAGGGCTGTCTTTTTCTTAGGATGTATTTAGCATTAAAGGAATAGTTGAAAAGAAAATGATCAATTTTGATTTTGCTGGAGCATAGTAAGGTTGTAGGCCCCAGGCTGCAGACACCTGGTGCTGGGGTTGCCATGTCTTGGGCGCCAGGGCCAGACCCGCACGCCTAGCTGCAGACTCAAACAAGCGGGTCTGCGGACCTGCTCGCCTAGGTAGCAAACCAGGGCGATGTGCCTGGGGTCTGCAGAAGTGCGCATTAGGTGCAAACTTGCACGCCTGGGTCTGCTGACCCGCGCGGCTGGGTTTGCCTTGGTCTGTTGATCTGTGCTTGGGGTCTGCAGACCCCCGCAGAGAAGAATAACAAATTAAAAAAAATATAATAGAAATTAATATTAATTATTGTTATTATTATCATTAATAAATTTGAAAAAAAATATTATTACTATCAAAGAAAAACCATAAATTCTATTTAAAGAGATTAAAAACTTGGGTCAAACAAGTTTAATATTATTATTTGTATTATAATATTATTATTTTTATTACAGTTAATATTATTAATATAATACTTAATAAATTTGAAAAATTATTATTAATATTGAAAAACAACCATATATTTGATTTGAATGATAAAATTAAAAATTATTGTTCTTATTATTATTGTTATTATCATTAATAAATTTAAAATAAAATATTATTACTATAAAAGAAAAACCATAGATTTGATTTGAAAGGTAAAACTAAAAATTATCATCATTATCATGAATAAATTTGAAAAAGAATATCATTGCTATTTAACAAAAACCATAAATTTGATTTGAAGAGATTAAAAACTATAAGAACTTGGGTCAGATAAATTTAATATTATTAATAATATTATAAATATTATTATATTCATTAATATTATTAAATTTGAAATAAATATTAAAACTATAAAAAAACATAGAATTGATTTAAAGGGTAAAATCAATTATTGTTGTTATTTATTATTATTATTATTATTATTATTATTATTATTTTCGTTATTGACTAGGGTTTGACATCCTCTTCCAGACTCAAGTAACTTGAGGCTGGAAAAATATTATTACTATTGAAGAAAAGCCATAAACATGATTTGAAGTGATTAAAAACTATAAGAATTCAAGTTAGACGAGTTTATTATCATCATCATCATCAATAATTTTTTAAAAAATATTATTACTATCGAAGATTCATTTGTATTATTAAATTTGAAATTAATATTATTGCTATGGAAAAAAAATATAGATTTGATTTGAAGAGTAAAATCAATTATTATTGTTGTTGTTGTTGTTGTTGTTAACTTGGGTCTAACAACCTTTTTGAGACCCAAGAAACTTATAACTGGAAAGGGGCGTCTGACCCAAGTTTGTTGGGGGTGGTATGGCGCAGGTCCAAGCCCCTTGGGTCTTGCAGTCTGCCTGGCCCAAGGCACTGGGGTCCGGCATCCTAACCCAATGTTAGTGGGTCCGGTGTCAGGATTTAAGACAATTGCGTTAGGCATCCGGACCTAATGTTAACGGGTCCCACGTCCTACCCAAGGCTAATGGGTCTGACGTGCAGACCAAGGACTCTAGGGTCAACTTGAGGACCCAAGACTCTCGGTTCTGGGTTAGGATCCAAGGTTAATGGGTCCTGCGTTAAAACCTAATTCTCTTGGATCCGCGGTCAAAACCAAAGGTTCTTGGGTATTAGGTTTATAAATATTATTATTTGTATTATAGATATAATTATTTTTATTATAATTAAAAGTATTAATCTTAAAAATATTATTATTTGTGTTATAAATATTATTATTTTTATTATAATTAGTATTAAATATATTATTATTATTATTATAAATATCGTTATTTTTATTATAATTAATATTATTAATATAATAATTAATACATTTGAAAAACAATTATTAATATTGAAAAACAATCATAAATTTTTTGAAAATTTTTGTTATTGTTATTAACTTGAGTTTGGGATGTCCTTCGAGACCCAAGTAACTTGGGGCTGGAAAGGGGCTCCAGAACCAAGTTGCTTAGGCTGATACGGACGCCAAACCCAAGTAACTTAGGTCTTGCATTCTCGCTTGGCCGAAGGCAATTGAGTCCAATGTGGGTCTTATTATTATTATTATTATTATTATTATTATTAAATTTTAAATAAATATTATTATTATTATTGAAGAGAAACCACAAATTTAAAAACCAAAAGGGAGGGAGTGCTGGAGTCAAATATTTTTTTTCTTGGCTGTTGTGGATTTGTAGATGGTGTCTCTTTTCTTAGGCTCTGATAATACTTTTGTGTTAGGTTTTTGAGGTTGGCTTGCGCATCACTTGACATGGATTTGTCTCTTGGGTGCCTTCGCAGTGTTCGGGTGTTTGGCTCATCTCAATAGTGTATCTTGGTAGTAAAGGGTTGCTTTAGTATGGCTATAAGCACGTGTAATTGGTCGTCTGTTTTATGAAGAGTTGGTTTATGTGCAACAATTTGCATTAAATGCACAATCTACCTGCCATGTCTTAGCACAGTCGATGTTCGAGCATTTATATTTTCTTTTATTTGGAAGGGTGTATGTGCCGATTACTTGCCATGTCCTGGGAAGTTGTGGATTTGATATATGATTAGTTTTTGTACAATATCTTGATTTGTTGTGGTTCTGCGTCTGTTTCGTGCTGTCTCATTTTGGATAAGGCTACGAGATAAGTTTACTGTTTTTTATGAGATTTTTTTCTGCTTTGTGATTTAGTTGGTAAAATATTATAGGCTATGGAAAGTTATATGTTTTTTATTGATTTTTTAATTAAACCTTTTTCACTATATTATTGAACATCAAACTCGGGTTATTTTTTTCTCCATCCAAAATCAAATTACATTAATTCTTTATGTTTTTCATAATTCACTTTCCTTTTGATTTTTCGCAACTACTTGCCTTTTTAGAAATTATCTACATCTCTTTTTTTTTTTTTTTTTTTACCTTGGAAGGTCATTTATGATATTTAAAAAATATTATTACTTTTCACTTTTATGATCTTTTACTTACACATTTATAGCAGTTTAAGTGATGTATGGGGCAATGTTTACAATGAGTGTTTAAAATTTCTTGGCAATGAACGTTTTGCCCAAGTCAATAATCTTGCGATGAGTATTATGATGAATTGTTTGACTTAAATCTACTTTAATGTATCTTTATTTCATGATTGTTTGATTTACTATTCTTCAATTCATTTTTTTCATAGCGTTTTGTCTAGTTTTGTTGCGATAAAACCATGATTGTTGTTTTTTTATGAGCGGTTGTTTCAGCTTGAACAACTATGCTATTACTTTTAAATGGTAAATTAAAAAAAAACTTTTATTTTTTCATTTTAAGTTGTAACAATATTGTGCGCCCTCCTCATTTGTTTCCCTTGAATTAATAATATGATTTTCATTTCCCTTTTCTTTTTAGACTTTTTTTTCAAAAGAAAAAATAATCAATTCCTTCGTTATTTTTTATATAAGACTCTTAACTCTAGAACAATCAAAGTAACAATTAATATAATATGTCTATAACAAAGTAACAAAGTAAAAATATAAGTCTATAACAACTTTTTCTGACATTGGCTGCCATCGAAGTAACAATTATGAGACTATTACAATGCAAGAACATATTTCAATGGAACCTTTCATGTTTTATGCATTTATGCACAACTATACAGACAACAAACGTGTTGATTGTTCGCCACAGTCAAATACTTCCTAAACTTCACATCACAGTTCAATTTCAGAGGTTTCCACAGCCAACTTGCTTGACTCTAGCAATAGATATGCCATCAATGAGCATGCTTTCCCCATACAAGCATGATCCATCATCAAATGACATTGGCGGGTTGGTTGTTGGAGATATTGGTAACTTTCACTCTGAACATGATATTATCATTGAACATAGCTCTGGTTCTTTACAAAGAATTTCTAAGCTACACCCAAAATTTATGTCCTTACAATATCCCTTGCTTTTTCCTTATGGTGATGATGGATATCAATGTAACATAATGTTTGCTGACCAAGATCACCAGCCACAGGGAAAACATTCACAAGTTCCAATGAGAGCATATTATGCTTATTTGATTAATAAAAGGGTAGGAATTGAAAACACCATTATAAAAGTTGGTTGTCGGTATGAATAGTTTTTGGTTGATGCATTTGTCAATGTAGAAGAAGATCGGCTTGATTATATAAGGCCTAATCAAGGTGATCTAATATCAGGAATCTATAAAGGTATACATAAAGCAATACTCAGAGATGTTGAAAGTTGTCATAACCTAATTTTTGACCATTTTTATTGTTATTGTTATTATTTTATTTATTGAAAATAAAAAAAATAAAAAAATGACGAAAATAATAATAATGATGATGATGGAAAAACAAGTAAAATAAAATAAATGAAGAATGAATTAAAATTTGGTTTAAGGGCAACATGATTGGAAGTTTAAAGATTTAATTAAATTTTTGTCTTATTTAATTAATCAAATCGAGGGTTTAATTGGAGGATTGATAAGTTTTGAGACTTAATTAAGCTTGAAATTAATTTAATTCATCCAATCAAGGGTTTAATTGGATAATTGGTAAGTTTTGAGACTTAATTAAGCTTAGAAATAATTTAATTAATTCAATCAGGGGCTTAAGTGGAGAATTGGTAAGTTTTAGACTTAATTGGACTTTGGATTTAATTAAATTAGTGAAATCAGGGACTTAATTGAAGAAATAGCAAAGTTTGAGGATAATTGGGGGTCCAAATTGTGAAATTAAAATCCAAGGACTACATTGAAAAAGGCGCGCAAATGCAGGGGGCCAATTACAGTTTAAACCAGGGGCTTAATTATAAAAGTTTCGAAACTTCACGGGTCAAAACGCAAATGACCATCTCATATCCCAAACAACGTTATTTTGAAGGGACGCTGTTCATCTTCTTCTTTAAACCAGTGGCCATTTTCCACAGTAAAGACCAAGAAACGTTGCAGCAATAAATCGTCCGTTGGTTTCAGTTATGGGCGCCTTAATGGTGGTCGACCCTCAGCCTACCGCCCGTTAACACCCGCCAAACTCTATATAAATGGAGGAACACCGAAAAAACAGAGGCTGGTAGAGAGAGAGAAGACGAACGAAACCAGAAGAGAGAAACACAAAGATACCAACCTAATTTTTAAGGTTTTTTTTTTAGAACCCCACAACAGAAGTAAACCTTTCCCTCACCAGTACCGACCTAAAACCACAAAACCAGAAACAAGCCAAGAGAGAGAGAGAGACAGTGTTTTGAAAACAGAGCATAAAAAAATGAAGAAAATTAAGCCGAAATAGAGACGCAGGAAGGGAATACAACGGGGAAGACAAGCAGAAGGAGTAAAAGGAAATTTGGACTAGCAATATCGCCTTCAGCAATCTCGCGCAAACCCTCTGCAAACGCACCAGGTACGTCTTCTGCTCTGTTTCTCCCGTTTTTCTTTACTTCATTTTCGCTTTTTGTTTTTTAATTCAGTAACAAGGGCCATGCATGCGTGATTTAGATCATGCGTGCCTTGTATGGCCCAGCCGGGTCACTAGCTTAGGCCAGAGACTGGGCTGGCTTGGCTGGGCCCAACCCAGCCCCATGGGCTGAGCTGGGCCCAGCCCCAAAAAAAATGAAAATAGAAAAAATAAAAAAACAGAAAAATAAAAAAAGTAGAAAAAAAAAAGTGTATGCATGAATAAAAATAATGTAAATTTATTGGTTTATTCACTAACGCTAGAGCCAAGAATAAAAATACCGGTTTAAATTTATATTATTTTTATTCGTTGTATTTTATTTTATTTAGCTAGAAAAATAAAAAAAATATGTGCATGCGTAAAAATAAATTTATTTTTATTTATTTATTCACGGGCGTCAGAGTCAGGAATTATAAACAAATCATCATAGCATAAGCGAATAAATGTTTAGCAATTTAAGACAAATCCAACAATGCAGTCTACCTCAGGCAGAACGTTTAAGGGGTGATAATATCTTCCTTTTTACGTAACCAATCCCGAGCCATATAATTTCTATTGACCAGTTAGGGTTCCTAGTGACCATAATACTAGGTGGCGACTCCTTAAACAAGACATTTTCTCCTAAAAGAACAAGATTCCAGAAATCTGTTCTTTCCATGTAAATATTTTTTTAGGACCATCGCGATGTCGGGTGCGACAAAAATAATGCTGGAGGTAGCCCAAGTTATATGATAAATAATTATCAAGATGCAATAGCTATTTATAGAGCTTATAGAAACCCAGATCTTTCCATTACATTTACATGC
>Ga0325410_1004333_pt1 | contig 15906 bp, 6 predicted proteins | sample PopdelMetagenome_16_FD_206182 | JGI IMG/M metagenome (GOLD analysis project Ga0325410, IMG submission 206182) | Populus deltoides microbial communities from Bellville, Georgia, United States - Xylem-PdIQD-R3 | ecosystem: Host-associated > Plants > Phyllosphere > Stem > Wood/Secondary xylem...
AATTACAATTCGACCCCTAGACTTTAATTTCTTCCAAATAAAGCCTAAATTGATTTTAAAAATTGAATTCTCTTGCAATTAAGCCCTCAATTAATTCAATTAACCTTGAAAAATTCTAATTGAGTCCCTAAACATTAAATTTTAAATTTTCCTCCTTAGATTGAATTTTCTTTGCCAATAAGATCTTCATCAGTCAAAAATACATTATCAAGTTTTTTAATTTTATATATTTTGATCTTCCTCAACCAGTCTTCAATAATTTATTAAGCGTTTTGGTATATTCTTCTCACTAATATATTTTCTTTTCTAAGCTAGGTTTAATAACTTTGGGTGGTAATGCAATGAGATAAATGATGATATAAGAAATTGTTAATATGAAACCTCAATTAGATATGATGTTTGCTCCATATTTTCATGGAGGATCCAAACCAAGTAAAGAAAAAGATGACCATCACATTGATAGTATTGAGGTTGAGAATAAAGATGAAGAAGATAAGGAAGATAAGGATGTTAAGTTAGTTGAGCCTATTGATCAATACATGACTCTTTTTGCTCCTGAATCTGAGGAAGATAGGGTCATTTCTAATTACAGACAGGGGGCCATGCTTACATATATCTGTAAATAATTATGTAAAAAATGTCTAAAAAATGAAGAAAAATTGATGGGTGTCTATTATATATCTAGGTACAATTATTTTTAATTTCTTTTATTGTTAGAATTAATGGCATTTTAAATACTAAATTAAAATTGTCAATGTTGATTAATATTGCTCTGGTCATAAAAGTATATTCATATTGGATGTCTAAAAAGTTGGGGTAATTATATGTTTGACATTGTCACTTAGAGACCACTACCTACTAGTTCTAGGTAATAATAAAATAAAATTGATTCTAATCAAAATGTTAATATATAAACTAAATGCAAGAATTGTACTAACTTTGTGGCTTGTTATTTTAGATGGTTCCAAGCTAGACATTTCACAATAAATCTCACTTATGTTCAAGAATTCTACCGAGATGAGTTGGACTTGCAAAAACCACATTAGGTATGTGTTACAAATATATTATATTTTTGTTATTTTAATGTCAATTATTTAGTTTTGACTTGTTATCTAATATAAGTCTTTTCATATGTTCTGATAAGTTAAATAGATGTCATATACAAAGGACTTAATACTTTCAACTTTGTCTATATGCCGTGAGGAATCTGACATTTGGTCAGCACAAGTCCTGTTGCATTGCTTTGACGTTGTTAAGATATATTGCCCAGATCGGGTAATACATCAGTTGGGACTATCTTAACATATATTGAATTATATTGATATCAATTATGAGTTTTATAATATTAGTCATCAAGGTAAGCACGAGAAAAATTGGTTGGTGATTCATGCATCTTACCTCCATATTTGAGATTTTAGGAGAGATCTTGTTTTTTAGAGGTGACATCTAACTATTGATGTAGATACCTACATGAGATGATATTTGACTATTACACACTATTTTATTACACCTACTCGGTTGCGTTTCCCGAGGCTTTAACAAAATCCGATGCATTATGCCCCCAATATTTGAGCATAATCGATTGGGATGCAATATTGTTTTACAGACAACATTTATTAAATAGTGTTAATGTCATTATAGATGATGAGTGCTAATTAGTTTTTAATGTATATATATAGATTAATTACTTGGTATGAGAGGCTCGAAAAACAGTAATGACTATCCGTGAAGGCATCAATGAGATGAGATGTATTGTGGCCAACACTATGTTCAATTTGTGTCGTGATGGAATTCAAGAGGTTAGGGAGGATGAGCATCTTAAAGCAAATTTAATGAAAGATAAGATTGCTTATCGTGAGAGTGTTGGGGATGTTGGTCCATCCACAAATATCTCAGGCTCGTCCACGAGGTGGGGTGATATTGGTTCTCCTCACCGCTACACGAATGTTACAGACCCGTCCTCAAGTTAGATGAGTTGGGGTGGTGCTCTAGACCCGTCAATAAGCACTCTAGGTCTTTCCATGAGCTGGGACGATTATTAGATATAGTCACATGTTATTATATGTTATGAAAATTATAAATAGATGCATAGTTAGTTTAATTTTAATAACATATTGTATTATGTTAATCATCAGTCTAGTTTTAATAATTAGAATTGGATATGTTATGTGCTGTATATGTGAATTATGTTTTGAAACTAGAAAACTTGTTATTTAAAGTGTGCTATAGGGTTTTTTGGGCAGAGAGTTAATTGATGAAGAAATTGTTCTTGGATGTGTCTCTTAATCGAGTCACAAATAACATTTTCATGTGTCATATATTTTATATGTGACTTGCGTGTCACAGTTGGCATTTACAACTCGCGAGTTGAACATAATATCTATGACTAAATTAAATGTGCTAAATTCCTAAAAATATAATTCGTCTATGTTATTTTATCAACAAAAATAAATTTAATGGTGCTAAGCTAAAAAAAAAAAAAAAAAAAACTCGTTGATGAGATTGAAGAAGATATATTGGTGCTAGTTGAAGATTCCAATACTATAGCATACATTAATTAGGATGCTTGTGCCAATTAAAAGCGTATAAAGCCAAGCAAGCCCTCTCTATTTTTGCTCACTTCCATTTTGTACCCTATGTTTTAAGCTGTGGTCTGTGTTTTAATTAGATATGAAATTATTGCAGCGCAGAAAGAGCCTCGATTGGGTTCCAGCAATTATCACAGGGACCAGCTCCCGAGTTAGAAGACAAGAAAATCTCTCCACCAAATCAATCTCCACCGGTTTTGTTTAACAAAGCCAGCACGCAATGACCCAGCCGTAAAATATCAACTCCACGAAAGCAGGCATAAAGCAACCACTGCACGTGCTCCATGGACTTGCAAAATCTCAAGCTTGACTATTTCAAACCAATCCCTGTACATAAATATACATCACGTGATACACTTTTTTTTTTATATTTTACGGCTCATCTTTGCTTTCTTCTTCTTTAGGGATACACTTTGTCTTAATTAGTTGAAGCACCCACCATCATCGCTGCATTGTCTCCCAAAGGAAACATTATTAACAAGACAATGGAGCTAAAGCTTCTTTGCAAATCCTTTCTAGTGTTTGACGTGAAATAGAAAATAGTTCCTTACTAGTTTTGTACTCGCATTCCGCTGTGGGGATGTTATTTTAGTTTTCAATAAAAAAAAATTAATATATAGGCTTTTATGATGTATTTTTTAATATAAGAAAATTATCAATTACAAATTAAAATGTTTATGCATGTATTTAATTAATATTTCATCAAGAGATAACTAAGATATAAATATTTGATCTCGCAATATATGCCATATACTTATATGTGTTTAACCATTTGCATTTAGTGAAATAACCATTTGTGTTAATATAAAATTAAAAAAATATATATTATAATTCATTGTTGAATGATAAAACTTAAAAAAAAAATAAGTAATAAAAAATGAGACATGGGTCAACTTGTGTAGACACATTATTCCATGCAACCATGAGCACAAGACTGAAATAGCTCTATAGAAAAGAAAAAGAGAAAAAACATGAAGACTAATTCTGAAAAATTTAAAAATTAAAAGATAAAATTGAAAAAACATTAGAATATTTGATCTCATGACATGCGTCAAATACTAAGTTGTGTTTAATAACTATGTTTCTTAGAATATATTTTTTATATAATCAAATGATTATCTATGCAAATAAAAGTTAAGGAAAATTGCAAACAAAAGCAAACCTATAAAAACAATTCAATGTTGTATAATGAAACTAAAAAGATATTAAATAAAAAAATATATGGGTTAACCCGCTAACCTAGTGACTATGGGCACATAATTCATATAACCCCACAGAAAAAAAAACACAAAGACTAATTCTACAAAAATCAAATATTGAAGAATGAAATTAAAAAATAAATTAATTTTATAAAAAAACATAAAAAAGACCAAAGTCAACTTGTGTTAACTTTCGAAACCCGTGGCTCAATAAAAAAAAATTGAGTGGTGAAATCTAAAAAAAATTACAATAAAAAAAAGATCGAAAACAAAATAAACATCTGTAAAAAAAAATGAGGGCTAAATTTGACATGAAAAAAAATAAAATAAAATGATGAGGGATGAAATTGAAAAAAAAATTATTAGTGAAATGATTTAAAAATATCAAAAGAATAAGGACCAAAATTGATATAAAAAACAAATAAAACCTAATGATTAAGGATTAAATTAAAAAAAATCAATCAAAAGAAAATAAAAAATAAAATAAATAGCAATTAAAAAAATAAAAATCAAAGTGGATATGAAATATAAATGGTAGGATATTCTTATACTTTGATCAACCACTTTTTTTTATTAATATTTTATATTTGTGAAAATCTAAATTGCTTCTAAACCAACTTAATTATATATATAAAAAAAAAAAGCAAGAAACGTCATTGGAAGGAAGTTTTATTTTTGTCTCAGGTAGATAAATAATTTAAATGTAATCAAAATATCTAAAATATTCTGGGATGAAAGTTAATGTTTTTTTGCTTATAAAATTAATTAAATCATTTAATTATTTATAATAATAATAATAATAATAATAAAACAGATTTGTTTCTAATCAATTTATCAATAACTAATATATCCTTAAATAAAAACCGAATTACCTCTGATTTGCAAAGTTAGTATATGATTTTTGAAAGGCTAAAATGAGAAAAGTATATGATTTTTAAAAGGCTAAAATGAGAAAAATATTGTTTATTGTTACAATATTTCCTTCATATGGCTTAGTTTTTGTTAATTCATCATTTTCCGAACCTGAATTTTCTCTTTTTATGGTGAAAAAGCAAGTTAAGCATTGAGCAAGATCGATTCTTTCACGGTTTGTTAATGTGCGATTGAAGCCAGAATTTAGTTCCATTGTTGACCTGTTGGATTGTGCTTTAGGTATGATTCCAAATGGGACTTGAGAGGTGAGAAGCATCTAACTTTTGCCTCAAAATGTTTTCTCGCTTATTGTTTAAGAGAAAGTTTAATTAGGTGTATATAGAGTACAAATTGATTGGTTAGCTATGTTGTTTAGTACTATTATAATTTAATTAAAATGATTTGAATAACCATCCATTATTGCTTGATCATGAGGGGATTCAAGGATAGATTCCCTAAATATTATCATTTCAAGCATGTATGAAAACTATCCAAAATCTTCCAATGATGCATTGAAATTTTATTAATTATCTTCATTTTTAACCGATAGATAGATTAATGATATACTTACCTCCAATAATGTTTTACATCGATGTGTGCAGGTGATCCAGCTGCTTTTACATTGCTGCTTGAAATTGTATTTGTATTTGTGTTTGGATGCATTTTAAAAATATATTTGATATAAAAAAATATTAAATTGATTTTTTTTAGTATTTTATAATGAATTTGATGTGTTTATGTTAAACATCAAATAAAAAGCACCTACACCTTGATATTTTTTTTATTTTAATATCTTTTTAAATAAAAAAATATTTTTAAAAAATACAGTGTGTCAAAGAACCATTTCAATCTAAAAGCTTAAACTGCTAAGTGCGGTTTCTGGATATAATTTATATTATTTTATAACGCATTCCCTCATTGGTGGATTCTTTTTTTAGAATAGACTCTGAGATAGAGGAGACTTAAAGGGGATTTTTTCGAGATCAGGACTTGCAAAAGTCAAGTAGCCGCAGAAGTGACGGTCTCAGACTCGCAAAAGACAAGTGAAAAGTATCTCGAGGTTTCGCCGCTTCTTGTTTCAAAATATTGCAAAAATTCAACGCTCTAAAAAAAAAAAGCTGGAGTGAAAGTCCTTTAAGCTTGAAACTTGCACAGGCTCATATTACATCGTGTTTAATTTGAACTCGTGACCACTTGGTCATCAATGTTTTGATATCATGTTAAAGAATTATCTCAACCCAATAGCTTAAATTATTAAATGAAGTCACAGAATATGATTTATATTATTCTCTAACAACATTGGATCATAATATCAATCACATAATTAAAATGGCAATACTAGATGCATTTTCCTACAATTGGAAGTGCAAAATAGAAAGTAGAAAGAAAACACGTCCCCCTATTTAGTTAATTAGTTTATTTCGTTTTTTTCTGATAGATTTTAATAGTTATCACTATCTAAATCCGGAATGATAGGCAACTTGCTAATTGTTAATTACACACACACGCACGCACGCACACGCACATGTACACGCAAGTCTTAGCTGTTAAGTTATCCCTGGTTTCTTTCATTCATAGTTTAAAGGTTTTAAAAAAAATCCAATCAAGAACCATAAATAAATTATACAACGGGACATTGATTTGGAAACTGTCTTAAATTATCACTGATGGATCTGAGCTTTGTCCTTATCACCGGGAAGTACTGTCTTATTTATGTATCTTCCACTTTTGTTTGATTTCTGTTGGCTTCTGATTAAAAGAATTCGGTCAGCAAGCATATTAAAAACACTAATAGGAATTAGTTAAACATTTTGCTTTCACTCACAATTTACAATTTACGGTGGGCTCAGACAATAAATTTACGTTTTTATCTTTACCGCACAATAACATTTAGCTTTGTTAAGAGGGTACTTTGATCTTTTTCTTAAGATACAAATGTCATTGTCAAATTCACAAGGGACATTACGGTCAACTCATATCTTATTGCGCTGTAAAATTACTAAATTATTCTTAAAAGTTATTTTCATTTAATTGGCATTAAGAGGCATTTTTGGTCTTTTACTTTAATTTAAAAATTGAATTTATTAAATTGCTTCTAAAATCAAATTTCTCAAGTCTTGAGTCCATGGGTGTTTCTATCATTTCTCATGGGTTTTTATTGTTATTATTAAGTTGGGTTAAAGACAATCTAGTTTTTTTATTTTTAAAAATTATTAAAAAAAGTTATTGACGCGTGTGGTCGTTAAGATGACAGTTTGTCGTGCTGGCCATTGAAAAAAATTAAATTTATCCTTTTATTTTATGATAAACACTTAATGTTTTGATTTATAAGTTTGATTCTTAGTCGTTTATCATTTGTTTTTTCATCCTTGGATCCATGGTCTTGATTTATATTATTTTTTTTAAATTCGGTCCTTATTCTCTTGATATTTACTTTTGTTTTGGATTTTTTTTTGTGAGTTTGATTTTTCTTTTCAAATTTACTCTTCAATTCAAAGTTTGATGATATTTAAGGTTTGACCCTTAATATTTTAATTTTTAATTTTGATTCTTAACCCTTATAAAATTTTAATTTATTTTTAATTTCATCATTATATCTATAATCTTGCTATATTTAACTCCCTCCCTCCCTCCCTCTCTCTCTCTCTCTCTCTATCAACATTTTAACTTAGCTTATAACATGAATGAAAACTAGGATTCCCGAGTTCTAAGGTGACATCCCAAAACTGTATTATGTATTTGTTTTTAGGTAGTTTGACAAATATAATATTTTTTCATAAACTTGCTAATCTCTCATTTCAAGTGAGGCCAGTAATACCTTTCAATGACAACATTAGTAGTCTTCTATCACCCCCAAATAATCAACCTTCTCGGGCTTAGTTACGCGTAAAACCCAAGCACAAATGGGTTTGATAAGACGCCACACCCAAACTCCTCGGGTTCATACTGGGTCTAAGTAAATGTAAATTTGAAAAAATGTTAGACCTTAGGATAATCATTCCTTACACCCTAAATGTATAAAAGTCTTCTAAGAGCCGACTGTATTTCAATCGATATTAATGTAATGATAAGATTATTCTCATCAATATTAAATGTTGTGTACAAAATAAGGTATAAAGGTTTTTTATTGTTTTGATGTTTGTCTATCAGTACTAATGATGTGCAAAGGTAATTCTCATAAATATTAATATTATATAAGAAGACATTTCCATCAGTATTAATGTTGATGTAAAAGATTTTTTTCTTACTAAGATATTTAATAGGAAGAGACTTTTGGCTCTTTAAGCAAAACAACAATGCTCAAAGTACAAGAGCTATAAATATCTGTCGAACCATCTAGGTAAAATGATTCACAATCTTTACTCTCTTATCATATATTCTTAAAGCATTTATTACACAAAAATTAAAAACAAGTGTTTTTGTTCTTAAAGTTCAATGCTCTTCTTTTTATTTATTACAATCTTTTATTATAAAGTCTAACTTAATCATACAAGAGTCTTTAAATCTTAAAAAAAAAAAAACTATTTTGCAGGAATTGAAAATTTTACCCCCAATCCTCTTCTTTTCCTATTTCTAAAAATAAAATATTGACATTCTTTTCCTATTTCTAAAAATAAAATATTGACATAAATATATGATTATCTATTTTTCAAATACTCAAATACTATTCCTTTAAATATATTGTATCTTGAAAAATCATCATACCCTGAACCCTAAACTAACACTTAAAATTAACAATCACGTCAAATCAGAGTTTGCATCCTAGGCAAAACTTGGTCAAGTTGGAATATCTAATTGATTTGTTTATCTCACTTAACCTTTACCGGGATGAGGATTAAAAGTTTCCACAAAGAAAAAAAGGAGAGTCAGTGAAATAATAATTGATTTTTGAGTTACTAAGTGTGTCTTTAGGATTGTTGCAAGATGCGTCTTAAAATAATATTTTTTTTAATATCTGCATATTAAAATACTAAAACAATTATTAATTTAATATTTTCCAAGTTAAAAACATTTTTAAAAAATAACCAAAGCTAGAATCACTCTCAAACACAGTCTAGGACCAAGTGGCCACGGGATATAGCAGGATTTATTATTGATGAATTTTGATTTATCATATAATTAATAAATTAGACTAATAAATATAAGATATAGATAACATCATACAGGTAGAATTCAATTCACATTTCAGATAACTAAATTTATGGATGGTCAAATATTTTGAGCGACCATAAATGCATGATTACAAGATTCAAGTTAGGGCAAATGATCATGAGACCACGATCAGCAGCGGTTCAAGATTGGAACTTCGAATTTGGCAGTGTCAGGTAATCTTATGGTCTATTCTGTTATCCGAGCATGGCTGCAAGGTCTTCTCGAGGCGAGGCCAGCGAAATGTAAGAAATGCGAAGGTGGTAACTTCGAATTCACTGAATAACTTCTTTTTCTCTCTTCTGATATGATAATTTACCTACCTACATTTAAATAACTATTAATTAAGATTATGTCATTAAACGTAATGGATGTTGTATTTGATAAATTAAGTGAGGTTTTGTATTGAATTAATCCTAAACCACAATTAGAATCTAGACATGGTTAATAAACCTGCTTTTAGGCCAATTATTTTTTGATAAATCGCCGTGATTTAATAGACAACAATCTTTATGTTTCATTATTTATTTTTAAAAAAATTACATTTAAAATAATTTAATTTGATTTATAACCCACTATAATTTTAAAAAATTATCATTTACATTATAAATCAACAAAGATTTTTAAATATAAAATATATACAAAAAGACCACAAACGATATATTGATTTCTCTACCTACTTCTTTTACTTCGAGTAGCATTTCTCTTTCTTTGTGACGAAAATTTATCAAAATCAAACCCAAAAGCGATTGACTTCTCGCACGAATTCTTCCACCAATATGTTATTTTCTGTTCTCACGCGTTGCTGCTGCTGATTTCTATGATTCCTTGCGGTTAGGTTACCATCAGAGACTGCATCTTTAGATACTAGGGATTTTCTTGATCTATTTACTTTGTTAAAAGCAAAGAGCATATTGATGATTTTTCATGGAATATGAAATTTCAAAATTGATCCTTGGGCTTCTAGAAGAAACACTTTTTCCTCTTCGTGCAGCGATCCTGTTCCTGCTTGCTGATTCTCTCTACCATCTAGATGCTACATTCAACATTGGACATTTTTTATAGTATTTTAAAAATATTCTTTAAAATTCCCAGAAAATCAATTAAATTGAGAAAATTTAAAAAAAATGAAAAAATCGAACCATGAAAAAAATTGATTAAACTAATTAGAATATTTTAAAAAATATTCGGTTCGGTTCAGTTTTGGTTTCATAAACCTGAAATCGAAAAACCTCAACCGAACCGAACCAGTTTAATTAAAAAAATATAAAATAACTGAATCGAACTGAAACCAAGCCCATCATTAAACCCATTAGAAGGTCCAGAAAAACCCAAAAAACAATATAGTTTTTTGGTTTTTAATATAAAATAACCGAACCGAAACCGGTGGGTTGCGTTTCAGTTTTTAATATAAAATAACTGAACTGAACGGAACCAAAACTGGTTGAAACCAGTTTTGGTTTTATTTTTTGTATTTTACAAAATTTCAATTTGATTATTTTTTTAAATAAAAACTAAAATAAATAAAAAAATAATCCGTTCTAACATGGGATGACTTGGTCAAAAAGTTAAGGGGTTGGTGTTTCTAGAGACAGAAAACTTGATTGGGTTTGAAAACAATCAAGTTTATGGATTCCTTGTTATAATTTTTGGAAACCACTTTGGTTTGGAGGTATTTTGACAATCGATTGATGGTTTTTTACGTCTTTGAAAAAAAAATACAAAAACCAATAAATTTTCTATTTCTGCTTTTGAATTTGACTTTTAAAAATAGATTTGACGGTTTTTTACGTCTTTTATGCCTACATAACTAGTAGGTTGTTTCTTGCTTGTGGTTCCCTTTTGGCAACAACTGGTATTTAGACAAGATGGAATTAAGAAATGATATAAGATAATCACGAACGATTAAAAGAAGAAGAAAATAAGCAACTGAATATAGGCCGGGCCAGCTGCTATAAGCCCAGTGTATTGGAGTTAGGCCCATATTACATCATCTACTGGCTATACATGGGCTACTAACCAGTTCTTGTCGTAGGAAGTTCGTCTTCACAGGCCTCTGCCACCGAAGAGAAATCGAGAAAAGACTAATGGGGACCCTTCCGTTTCTCCCCTCCTCTTCGCAGACGTTTTCCCGATACATAGGCGAACAGTAGTCGAGTTCGGTTGTCTACCTGACTCTGAATGAGTTTTGTCAGCTTCGGGGATGAAGATTAATGGGCAAAAAATCCGAGGTTTTTGCAGCTCCAGTGGGTAGTCATCGACAAAAAAGAGCAGCAGATTGCTCGACGTGTAAATTTCGTTTTACTAGTGACCTTGGTCGCTCCTTAGGCATTCCATGTATTCATTCTTGAGTTGCTCGTAGATATTTTGATTATATTGTCGAGAGAATCCAATCTAAACTTACTGATATTACTCAATCTACTATTTTTTGAATGTCTTTTTAGATTTTATGTTTTAATTCGAGTTTTTTGTTTAGTTACTTTAAGTTTTTGAATTCCTAGTTGTTTCTCGGTAAAAATAGGTTTCTTTATTTATTTAAAAATCCCGTAAATTTTTTAAATAAGCAGTCATCATATATTTTATTTTTTAGAAAACAAAATTATTAATTTAAAATTCACATCTGCAATTTTATTCACTCATTAAACTTTCAATGTTTTCTCTTGTAATTTTTGTGTTGTCTTTGTCCTATTTATGATGTGGATATTTTCCAAAATACACAAAAATTATATTTGAATAGTTTGTAACTTTACCCAATAAGAACCTATCTTGAAAAACCAAAATTACATGCAATGATCGCTCATACCCTAAGCTTATAAAAAGATGCAAACAAATAGTATAAAATCACAATAAAATTGATTAATCATTTGAAAAGTTTGCAAGTTCAATAAAAGATTTAGTATGAGAATCACTCAACCATATAAAAGATAGCAAAAATATCAATTTTTTATATTAAAAACAGTCTTTAAAAAAAAATAGTCTCTACAAAAAATTATTTATACTAGAAAGAATCATAAGTCTAATGGGATCCCTAATGGATATAGATAAATCTAATAAATAATAATAATTCTCTGAACCCAAATTTAAATAAAAACTTTAATATATCTAACGGGCCTAAAAATAACTAAAAGATAAATAAAACAATAGCTCGACTAAGTTAAATAACAATAAAGTCATTTTCATAATCTATTGACAAAATCAAAGTTCAACTTTAAATACATTGTTTTCTCTTGTATTAATGAATTAGAAGACGTGCAATATATCACAGGAAAGCTATGAATATTTACTTTCCAATACAATTAAAATATCATTAAAATTCTTTTTGCATCTCTAATTATGATCAAAACTATCAAATTTGAATCTTTTTATTTCAATTTTTTTGGTAATGTTTAAATATTCACCTATAAACTCTTCTCGAACATGAGTTAAATTAATCAAGTTTTATACTTTATTATTTAATATTTTTTTAAAGTCCACTTTAATAATTTTAAAAAAGTCCATTAAAAGTATCTTTATATATTTTAGCCCTAAGTCTTCTCAGTAGCGTGGATTGCATCAACTTAGCTTCACTTACTCCATCAATTTAGCTGGTCTGGTTACTTTGACCAAGTCTACCATTACTTATATATGCCTGTTTATTCTATGCAATCTTTGTGGTTTCCGCAATCCATTACTAATTGCATTGACAAAACTGAATTTGATCCATTAACTAGTCTTCTAAGCAAAATGGCAAGGGTTTGTTCGCCTGATTATTAGAAGTAAAGATGAAGGAGGGATTAGTACTGGGCAAGCTCGGGAACATATATAATGTTACCTTGCTAGGAAATCTGAGTTGGGATATCATAATGAACTCTTCTAAACTATGGTATCGGATTCTAAAGGAGAAATATCTAATACATGTTGATTTATGGTTACATGATCCTCTTTTATTCAAAACCTAATTAAAAATTAGGGTTTATCAAGTTTTTTTCTTTAAAAATCTTGCATGGCCAAGTCTCTCAATATATATATATTATTTGATTTTTGCAAAAGAAAAACAACAAAAAAAAATTGTTGCATGTAATTTAGAGTTTTATAGAAGGTTTATAAATTCCATTAAGCTTTGGCCCATATTAAAAATTCCAATGGACCGACATTCCCAAATCACTCTTTAGACGGGTTATGAAGATGATGTTGACAATGATATATGAAAGCAAAGACATGCATCTCTTCATTTATGATTATGGTAACCTTGTTTGTCCTTGCATGTTTTTTTTTTGGTAGATTATGTTGTGTTCTTTGCTTTGCATTGTTTTTTTCGCTTTACTTTCGTTGCTGAAGCAAGTAAATATTTGATCAATTCTCGAATTCATTAATTTTACATGTTTTTTCTTAATTTTGATTCATCTTTTGGATGGCTTTTATGTCTTTGTCGGTTCAGAGTTCAAGCCAAGGATACTGCAAGACAAGTTAAGGAATAATTAAGAGGTTTATGTTTGTTGGTGATTCATTGAATAGGAATTAGTGGGAATCAATGCTTTGTTTTGTTCAATCTGCAATCCCTCCTAGAAGGAAGAGTTTTAACAAGACCTAATCTTTGGCTGTCTACAGTGTTGAGCTACCTCTCAGCTGCTTCTCTTTTCTCTACAAGAAACATCCAAGCAAATATATATATATATGGTTTTATGTCATTGTTCTTATTTTCTTACACGCTACTTTTGGTTAAAACTTTGTCAGGCATCACTAATTTGTGGTAGCAGCTACTGCTGATGTTTAGAATGGGTTTTAGTTCAACTTTTAAGGTTGCTGGGACAAGTTATTACTTGACATTAGCTTCTGTTAGCATATTTTAATTTAACTTGTGTTGATACTCTAAATATATTGTGGATTTTACTTTCGTTTTTGTTAGGAATTTATTGAATAGCTTTCGTTAATGTTTGGCATGACTTTTAGCACAACTTCTTGGATTATTTAGCATATACCTCTTGCATTTCGGGTGGGTCATAATGTTTTGGATTGCCTCTCTTGTTTGGTTGCTTGGGTCACTTTTTTTTCCCTTGATTTTTCATTAATTTAGAAGGTGTTTGGAAGTGTAGTAATATCTATTTTTTAAATTATTTTTAATTTAAAAATTTATTAAAATAATATTTTTTTTATTTTTAAAAAATTATTGTTGACGTCGAAACATCATAACGTTCTGAAAATATAAAAAAATAATTTAAAATATAAAAATATAAAAAATAATTATTTAAAAAAATATTTTTAAAATATAAATCTCCTAACAGTGCGCAGACAGCGTGCTGGTACCATTTCTAAAACCGAACCGGGCTCTACCGGGCAGAAGAAATATGACGTGTCTGCCACTCAAGGTCGTCAAGCGATTAACCTAAATTCGTTGGGTTTCCGTACTGTTACGAGTAGAAAATAATGAATCATACAAATGTCCACTGTCTGTAGGCTGAGGTTTGTATTCTTAAATACTACCAGTAGTTTATTGGTCGTCTCCAACTGCCACCTTTCCAATTTAGGCCTTTTGTTGAATTACATGGATCCAGCCTATGTGATCAACTGCTGCCTGGGCTACCAAAAGCAACCCATCTTGTCCAGTTACATCATTGCATTTGGACCCGTCATTTTTGACAAGTTGCATCTGGACTTTTAAAAGTTATTTTAAATTTAAAATATTTTTAAATGATATTTTTTAGAAGTTTACTTTTATTTTTTATATTAATATATTAAAATTATAAAAAATATTTAAAATGATATTTTTTTAGATAAAAAATAATTTTAAAAAGAAAAACTACCATAAAGTCAAACCAACACTACCTACACTAAAAATAGAGAAAATTTCATACAATTGTAATTGTAATTATAGAGTTGGCTAAATATATTCTTCTTTTCAAAATAAAAAATTCATTAAATTTAGGTCTTGTTTGTTTTTAAATTTCAAAAATATTTTTAAAAAATTTAAATTTTTTTTACTTTAAATTAATATTTTTTGGTGTTTTTAAATTATTTTGATACGCTATGTCAAAAATAATTTTTTAAAAATAAAAAAAAATATTATTTTGATAAATTTTGAGTGAAATGCACTTTAAAAAAACCGCAATTACACGTCCAAATACGCTATTAGAATGCATGAGATTGAGTTGTGATATTTTATCACTGAATTATATAAATATTCTCAGTCTTATTATAAAACATGAATTAAAATAATTAGAAAGTAAAGAAATTCTTCCAAAAGCTTATGTCATGCGAACGCATAAAATAACCATAAATTATTTTTTCTCCTTCTCTCCGTTGTTACTTCGAAATTAAAAAACATCTAAAGTACCAATCTCCAATCCCAAGTCCTCAACATCGTTACACTTACTACACAACTAACTCCATGTTAATTTCAACTACAAAGTTTACTTCTAACTAACATCTATTTTACATTATATTATTTCTTTTCGCTGGTTTTAATTTTGAAATATAATTCAAGCCATTTGTTTGAAAAATATAGATGAAACGTGATATGAGAAGCTTGTGGACGTCAAGTTTAAAAGACTTCCTAATATGAGGGCATGTGTATTGGATGATATAATTATTTGATGCATTTTTTGCAAGAGTGACATCGTGTCATATATGGATATGTAAGATTTAAAAAAAAATGGTGTGTCTTATTATTTTTAAATTTAGTTATATGAATGAATTTGAATTTAGATATTAATTCAGATTGAGATGCGTTAAATATTATTAATAAATCTCTTTTTTTTTATCATCAATAAATCCTGTGCTTACATTTACTCTCTCTTTTTATCTGATATAGTGATTAAAAAAATTAAATGATTTTTATTTAAAGAATAATAATTTTTTTATTTTAAAAAAGTATTATTAATATAAATTTTTTTTTTAAAAAAACCAAATGATCATAACAACCTATGAAAAATTAAAGGTGACCCAAACACATCCTAGACGATGAGATGTAATTGGACCACCTCACCTACCTCTAGGTGTCCCAGTCCGCAGCGAGTCCAAACGTCTCTTGTCCACTAGCGATCACAACAACCTACACAAAAAATAAAATAAAACAAACGAAA